>Ga0153975_1000306_pt1 | contig 14983 bp, 9 predicted proteins | sample TSGA059MetaG_FD_104694 | JGI IMG/M metagenome (GOLD analysis project Ga0153975, IMG submission 104694) | Attine ant fungus gardens microbial communities from Georgia, USA - TSGA059 MetaG | ecosystem: Host-associated > Fungi > Mycelium > Unclassified | place: USA: Georgia, Yuchi Wildlife... | reverse complement strand
GCGGGTGACCATATCTCAGGTCGTGTGAGTGACGGCCACCGGCTCTGCACTTGTTTCGTATCCGAGAACGGTGGGTCTGTCTCAGCCATTTCCCATACCGTTGCTCCCAATGACCAAACGTCGACTTTGAGTGCATCATAACTAAAACTAAACAGTAAAAGAAAAAAAAACAAACATGTAAGAACCATGTTTTTACGTCTCGGGATATATAAGGACTGACCCTCGCATCTCTGGAGCTTGCCAGAAGATGACACCGACTGGATCCGACCTCATGGACGATTCAGTCGGCAATTTAACCGCATTTGAAAAATCGGCTGTCACAAAAGCCGTATGGTTAGCTTGTACTTTTAAAGGACACAAGAGACTTTTGAACGCACTGAGCTTCAAGATCCCGTGGCTATTCAGCAACAAGTTATCTGATCGAACATCCCGATGCGCGATCCGATTGTCCTGCAAATACTGAAGCGCAAGTAAAACCTGCGATAAAAAATAATATTCAAACTCAAAAGACCATATTGAAAAAAAAGGTTGAAACTCACGTCCAACGCAAACCTCGCAATCATACGATCATGCAATACAAGTCCGGCTGCTACCAATCCCACAATATCCGCTAAACTCCTTTCCATGAGCTCCATGCGAACCCAAAGGGTATCTTCCGTCAAATCGACATAAAGCGCATCCAACCCAAGTATATTCTCATGCCACAACCCTTTCATCAACTTCAACTCTCTTTCCAAATCAATCAATTTCTGAGCCTCCGGTACTTCCACATTCGAAGCAGAAGGTGGCGTGATCGCTATGATTTTGATAGCGACGAGCGCTGGCGCGCCTTTCTCTGTCTCTTCAGTATCACGACTCTTGACATACGGATGGAGACGAAGCTTATCAGCATGGTCTGGATCAACACGAGCTGCAAAGACGGAACCGGATTCACCCTCGGCAATCTCCTGCAACTCGACATAGTGATCTCGAGGTTCGACTGTCGCATCGATGAAAGGCGCGAGCGGATTCACAACACCTGAAAGCCAGCCTGGATATCTTTCAATCAAGGCCTTTGATGATGGCAGATCCGATGGTCCCGATGCTGAAAGTAGTATTGAATCCGCCGACACATCCGGAGGTGTAGACTCTCCACTGACGACAATCAGAGGCCGCGCCGCATATGCGGCGGAAGCAGCAGCAGCAGCATCTCCTCTCAGGACATCCCATGTACCTTGTTCCTGGTCTTCTTCTCGCGTCAAGATATGGCCGTCAGTGTCATCCTCCTTCCCAAAATCACCATCAACACTCCCATCCCGAGAAACAATTTTCACAATCACGGATTCCTTAGGCACATTACCAAACGTATCTCTAGGAGAAGGAGACGTCTTGCGATTGCAATGGGCCACAGTAAAACTCGATCGAGAAGGCGATGGTGTTTGAGTGTAGTACGAATCAAAGTCCAAAAGCGCGGTCCCAAGTCCCCCTCCAGACCCAGGATCAGTGGTCGGTGTAGGCTGTTCCTGAGACTGCGCACTGCTCAAAGTTGAATTTGTCGATGCCGAACCTGTACTCTCATCACTGCTGAATTGAGAATTGATAGGTGACGGCGGCGCACCAGAATGTCTCCTCGACCCTGCGCTAGAACCAGAACCTTTGTCAGCAGGAAATACAACACCCATAGGTGACAGTGGTGGATTTTCAGGTGAGGCAGTGCCCTCGCTTAAAACCTGCATCTGGTCAATGGGTTTGCGAGAAGAATGCTGCCATTGCTGCTGTTGTCGGTCTGCATTGACGGATGGAGCTAGCGCAGTGAGTTTTGTAACATACGCCCCTGTTCTCCGGATAACTGAAGCATTCCGAATAATCTGAGGTGTCGATTGACTGTAGCCAGTCATAGTACTCGCACTGAGAGTAGAGATACTACTTTGACTTGAATCTCTATTGGACCTTCTAGCACTAAGCTCTTCTTCGTTCTCGTCGTCTCCTCTATTCTTTGAATACCTTTCTGGAAGCAATAATGATAGGCCATCGGGCCCAGGACGTAAAGTATCTCTCTGCCTTGCATGATTTTCAGGTATACTAGAGGGAAAGGATCCGGTAAACACAGCCGACAAAGGAGCTTCCTTGAAATCATCCTTCTCCTCCATGTTTCCAAACTCATCTTTAAGCTCCAGAAAAGAAGACGAAATCGAGTGGGGGGAAGGAAGAGTTGCGGTTGAGTGTGAAGGGCGCGATGCTGATGGCCCTCCTCCAGAACCCGAAGGCAACGACTGCACCGAATCCGTATGCACTGTCGATTCTGCCGGGACAATGATGAGCGGGATCAGTTGCGTGGATGGACCGGCAACTTCTGTCTGTATTGATGATTGAGTGGTGGCCTCGCTCAATAGAGACGATGCAGAGAGAACGAGTTTACCCCAATCATCGCTATCATCACTTGCATGTAACGACAAGCGGGGAGGCCGTGAAAGGCTCTCATTTGGAAACCTTCGAAACTGTGGAGTGGAATGGGAATCTGTCGACCTGCTTCCCTGAGAAGAATTTGTGGACTCAACGCTGGCATGAGACCGACGGGGAGATGGTGGCACAGACTGTGAAAGTGAAGACACGGCGGTAGATGCTGACTTCGAAGCTGAAGCCTTTGACTGCAGGTTTCTGGACTTGATGTCTTCATGGATGTTAGTATTATTTGCATTTCGTAAGGAATTATAGGCAGGTGGAGGTGAGCTTGGGTTGGAGACTTGCATTCTGCGGGGTGGGGTAGCAGGAAGTAGGAAAGCATTGTCTGGACTAGAGCCCTGGCAGCTCAGATGAGACTCAGAGTGGATTTTAGCAACAGAGATTGAGGGATTGTGAGTTGACCGTGTGGTACTGGACCATAGTTTGGAACTCGTGCTCGTGCTATTGGTCCTAGATGAATGTAACGATGTCAATGATGTCGATGTTACTAACGCATAGGGTACTGGTACATTTGTTGATGTAAGATAGGGTGATTGGCTACGCACGGATGCACCTGAGAATTTTCGCACAAGGGAAGCACCTGACGGGGTGAGCAGAGGTGATGCATTGAACTCGTTGGAAGAGGGGGTGGTTGGACGGTCGATGGGTAGAGCTTGAGCCTGACCTATCAAGGTGGAATAATGGGATGCTGGAGAACCTGGACGACTGGTATGTAGTTGCAATCGTGAGTTAGCAAGTCGTCTTGCGTTTATCAGGGAAATTTCCTCCTCTGTCAAGCCTTTATCTGCGAGGGACTTGGCCCATGAAGGCGGCAGCCCAGAAAGCCTACAACATGGTGTCAGTGAACCTAGTCTATATAGATGTATCATCGTTGCTGTACGAACTCATCATCTACGTGTACATTATGCTTGAAAAGCACTGAGTACTCAAACAGAACATGATATAGATGGATACACACTGAAAAATTACTAGGCCAGGAAACCCCCGGGTCTCCCTGGTCGACTCCATGCCGCGTGGGTGGTGAGGGGACATCGGATTGTATGTTCTGTGAGGAAGACTTGGACCGTAAGCCAAAGCTCAGAAAGCTCTTCTTTTTCTTCGGAACAGCCTGATCAGTGGGGATGACAGAGAGCTGGGAGGCAGCTGAGGAGACAAGAGACATGGTCGACTGGCAGGAGGCAGGAAACTGTCTGTGATATTGTAGGAGGGGCGACTGTGGAGGAAGAGAGAGAGAATCTGGGGATAGGGAGGACGGTGATCTGTTCTGTGAGTGGTATAAATCCTTTGGAGGCGGTGGCGGCGGCTTATCCTTGCTGTTGAGCCTGAACATCTTCAACGTCGAGAATCTCGATGTTTTCAGGTTCCCGGTGCTCAACGACGCGCCGCCGCTGTTCGCCATAGAGAGCTTAACCTGGGCTATGTGAGCAGGAAAATAAGCATAAATGGGGATTGGGAGGATATCGGCACTGGCCAGACGACGGCGTACGATGGATGCTGTTGATAGGTGTGATCCGGGAAATTTGAGTCCCTCTGGATTATTCAGTCGCTGAATGCTCCGTGGCTATTGTACTTTGTCGCTGCCTCAAGCAGGGGGAGAGAGGGTCGTGGTTGCCGTTGATGACGATGACCACAGCTGCAAACTTCGAGCAAGCGCGCTTGCCTGCCTTTTGGGGATATTCATGTTTTCGGCCATCACGGACTTGAAAACATTTCGAGCAAAAAAACTCACCTCTGACATTGTTTGCCACATCCTCTCTTATAGCCTTTGCTTTCCATGGAACTACTGTTTAACAGATAAAAGCCCTCCTTCTGCTCAAGGCAACGAAGCAGGATGCCTTCAATATAGACAATGCCTCGGTGATGCCGACGTACTTGAAGAAATCTAGCTTCATTTTAAAAAATATGACGCCCAGTTTTGTAGTCTGCCAATACTCCCTCTTCATCTCCGTTTCATGCACAGATGGGCCCATCTGCCTCCACGTCCCCTGTTACGGACTAGTTTACTTAACAAGGTAAGCACCGGCTCGTGACTCATTCCTCCTGACCTCCGTTCTCCCAGCTTCATTCCGTGATTATATAGCCGCCACTGGGCTGATTCTCTTGCAATTTCGGGAAGTAACATTCTTGCTTCATCATTTTTTGTACTTTTCATTCCCGCAGAAATGACATTCCTCAATGACTTGCCGTCGGTCACCTCTCTCGTCCTTTGCGCTTTTAGCGGCCTGAGAAAACATATATTTTGACCCTTTGTGATGCATCTCCCAAAGTAATCCCTCAAGTCACGAGAGCGGCACAGATGCCCTGCTCCTCGTCGACTCACGAACTAGACTATCTAGGGCTAGGGCTCGGGTCGAGGCCCTTTTGACTCTTTCTCTCCGATGGGGCGTCGTTCATATCTCGGATACGTGTCAGCACCCTCTTTGAATGAGCTAGTCAACCGAGTTCTGCCGTTCGTGATCACGAAATTGGCCGCTTCGCACACTATATCCACAGAGCATCCTGCTTGTCAAGTCCTAGATCATCTCCGGATTTCGGTCTGGCTTTATGTAACGTGCATCCTCCCGTTTCCTGGATTTTATTGAATGCCTCTTGACTCTCAGAATGGTCAGAGAACTTTTATTAGTCTTCTCTCGACTATAACCTGCCGCTTGATGCCTGATGCCTGATTTCATATCGGAATCTTAACTAATGTCTACTTCCTATTCAACCGAACCATTTGTCAACCAACCAACTACTTCACTTTCAGTGTGGATTCTTTTGGCTTTCGAAGCAACCTAGTCGCTGATCCAACCTGTCTTCTCGGTCGCCTGTATGGACACTAGTGAACTGTGAGGTCTTCTTCCAGAGGCTTCTCGCTTTGATATTGGACTCTTTGTATAGTCTCACGACGTAGCTGCTGATTCGAAATCCTCGCGCGCCAAGTCTTTGGGTCTTGAAACACTCATCAATGGACGTCCACAAGCCACTTGATTCAGTTTTCGAATCATGTTGTCTCTCAATGAAGGACCTCAGATGACTAATCCGTGCCACGCCAAACGTCACATAACTGATGGAGAAAAAAATAACTTATTGAACAATATCTCAACGCTTCAACTTGGTTCTAACACCTCGCACGACGCAGTTTGCCGACGGCTTCATGTACTATCTTTTGATCACTTCGAACTCGCCAGATGTGACGGCAATAGAAAAATTATCCCACCGCGCTCGACGTCACCGTTCATTTTACCCTGATTGCACCATCTATTACAGAACCCCTTTAAGTACTCATTAGATGATGGGTTAGAACGCACCATCGTCCTGGGTGCGGTATGCCTAAGACTGTTCCAGCATAAAAGAGTGTACGTTCCATCGCAAAGTGGGGTGATTGATGATAACTGGGCTCGAAGGTCGTTCTAGCGATGGCTTGATGATGCAAATAAACCCTTTCGGAGCCAGTACGTGTTCGACCGCGGAGAGTAAAGCACTTTGGTTGTTATCTTGAGGATAGCAGTTTCTTGCTTTCGATTATCACCTCGCTTGAGATTTGACAATACAATCGATTTATGGTCCATCGTAGTGGGACATTAAGACGACTATTTATCAGGGCTTGAGTACACCTTCTTTGCATCAGTATCGCAACTCCTGGATATTCGGAGCACGTCCAGAGCTCTGTAGCGTCATCCATCAAAAAATCCCAATAATCGAATATGAAGCCTTAGGGCCCCCAAAGCTCCTTTCAAAAAAATCCGTGAAACGCAAACAACTCCAAGCGTGATCAGACAATGACGTTTTCTAGCCACGGGGATGATGTCCTCCACAAAAATCATGATCGACAGAAGATCGTCCAAAACAAGGTATCAGAATAGTGACAGAGGCGCATCAATATAAACTCATTAAGCGCCGATTGATCCCACGCCAGCGAGTGCTTAATAGTGAAAGTGGCCTCATGATGACGTATGTAGATGGTATTTTGTGGTTATGAAGAGATGATGAGTTCCCTAACCCCCTAATAGTATGAGTTTTTTTTACGCTGGGCTCTCTCTTGTTCCTTGTAGCAGATAGGTTAACTCAAGCCCACACCGACCGATGCGCAAACACTGGTAGTCGATAGTGATATATTTTTTTTCCTGCGATGGCGATACTGATCCAAGAGTAAGGGATGATGATTGAGATGGAACTAATGACCACGATTGTCTCCACGCCAATTCATTCCCTGAGACTACAATTGTAAAAGCCAAACATGACGATGAGCTGCTCACAGGGACCACCACACCATGACAAAAAAAAGAAAAGATGAACACGAAGGTTGGACGACACGCATCACAACTCACCATCCCAACGCAGCAAATCGCCTTACCCTCCACACCCCTTAAAATCATCGTCCGGCGAAAGAAAGGAAGTTAGCCTTAAACAAAAATGAGAGCTCTAGATCTAAGTAGAGTGACCCATGATTTATCTCGACGAAGATCGTAATGAACTCTTTTAAGATGGCAGATATGACTATCGCCACGAGAACTTTTTAGGACGCTGGTGCCCTGATTCATATAAGTACGTCGATGGCGATGGCGATACTGATGGCGACTTATTGATATATAGCCTTTAGATTATTGAGTCCCTGCTCATATGAAATCGTAGGTCCCACAGGAACCGAAAAGATCCAGAAGCTATGCTTTTGCGAGCCCGGATATATCGCACTCTGACTGCCAAAGGTTCCGAATAGCCATGGTAATTAGGAGAAAAGTTGAGGGGGAGGGGGGGCAGTGGCTGTTTTCGCTTCGATGGAAAGACGCTATAGAGGTTCCTTGTTGGTATTCGAAAGGGCTAGGAAAAACAAAAGTCATACTTGGGAGGGCGATCTTGTTCGAGAGTGTGTGCGATGACGTCGACGATTGGAATGAAAAAGATTTACACTCCGTAATCACAACTCGGATGATGCTGATGCCGATCATGAGAAGCTGGCTCAATCTATCGCCAAACGGAGAGTGAATACCGAAGAGCATTTGAGATATGGGTGAACATTAAGCACGCGCGTAGTGAGGCGCTGTAGACCATTCCAAGGCATCCGGTGTTGAATGTTCGCTCATCGTTTGGAAATGTGAAAGAAAAAAATTCCTGATGCTTTTACTCTCTTGTTGGAAAGGAAACGGGCGATTGAATTTGAATCGTAGGACATGATCTAGCATGAATCGGCTTAAAACTTAATTGCTGACAGAAGATTTGATGCCTGCCTCGTCTCAAAGCCTCAAGCGAGGAATTAAGTACCCTGGGCAAGAAGTTTCAAAATACGATTTCGCTCAGAGTAGCTTCGTTTGTCAGAGTCGATGCTTCTGACTGTCTCTTTTTCCGTGGAGGACTGAAAAGCACTCGTGGATATCTCCACTCAGTTGGCTGATGATTCGAACAACTGTTTACTTGTAGAAGTTGCAACGACGCGTAGATTGTCAGCCCCTCTGAACCGATAGACATCGAAATCGTGATTCATTGAAGTTCAGCGCCCACCTCAGTGATGGTTGATGTTCATTTGAGCGATTCTGTATAGGTGGAGTGATACTACCCAAGAAAGGAATAGTGGCTGAGAAAGGTACCCGTACCCGCGAAGAGAAAGATGTCACACAGTAATACGTGCGATACCCTGCTAGCAGTGGTGGCAGACATTGTATCATGGTTCAGCCTACGATTTGGACAATAGGCCTCGGCTGGTATGACTTTGTTCAAAAGAGTTGACATCACGAAGTATGTGTGTGTGATCTAGAAGTGGACCAGTGAACCGAATACTCATTGCGAGAAACCTCGTAACCCATCGGCCCTGCGCCACAAGCATCACGATGCTCATAAACCAAATAGCTACAATAGATTAAACTAGCTTTCTTTTTGGTCTCTCCATAAACCTGTTTACGAGAGAACCTTCGGGGATGTACCACCTTAGGTCAGCATTTTGCATATTGGTAGTTAAAATTCACTTGGGGAGATTTCATTTGATCTCAAAAAGCATATCTTGAGCCCTCCAATGAGTCAATACGTTGTTCCATTCTACTGGAAGCGGTAGAAGTAGACACGGTACGGCATGAATGTCATCTGGGGCATATCAGCTCGGACCTGAGTGGAGAAAGGAAGCTGGAAAGGGAGGGAGTTGATCAGGAGTTTCTACGTCCAAGAGTTGAGCTGAAGGAGGAGAAAAAGCGGGGAAAGGTCCCATCTATGGAGTTCTGGCATGACAGAATATGGAATCATTTTCAATTGATCTCCGGCACATTAACGACTAATAAGTGTCAGACTGGGGCAAAATTAAGGCCGGACGATCTCGATGGTCAGTCAAATATTCGAGATACATAAAAATGTGGAGGACAGAAGCAATCATGAGTCATTCGCTCAAGGTAGACACTAGAACGAAAAGTGACAATGGAATAGAATCTAGCCTTCAGCAGGGAACGGTCCGCTCTCCGCTTACGTCAGCGGGCTTAAAATGTCTGGTCTTCGGATTCAGTCTTCCTCTTCCTCTTACACCCGAGTCTTTGATTCTTCTTTTCTCCGTCGCCGTTCACATAAATCTCCGTGACAGGTAAATTTCCGTCTTCTTTCTCTATTACATAGTTTTGACTTTCTTCAAACAGGCAATTATTCCCACTTTGAAACACATGTGCTATGCCTCTTCGCTTAGGAAATGAACTCGAGGGTGCAATCCACGTCTTATATCCCCTTTCCGTGTCGCGGAACCTCAAATTAATCAGCTGTACTTTTTTTCCTCGGCACTGTTGGTCTTCAGATAATGCCTTTGTACCTCCATCGTTCTTTTGTCGGCGCGTGGTTCTTAGTCACCAGCAACGTTACGCCTCGAACTGTTCTGTCACACAGGGCGAAACTGCGGACGTAGTCTGGAGCTTTTTGAGCTCAAAGCCAATCGGCGAGCCACTACTACCTTCGTTCTGCCGAAAGACTCAGCCAGACGCTCGTCAATGGCACGGGGAACTCAAATCTGGATCTACCGTCAGCAACCCTGAGATTCGACGCCTGGATCTCCGAACAGGTAACAGTATCCTTTGATCACTATCTGCTGACCTGGCAAGAGGCAACACCGAACTTTGAGCTGTCGCGATCTCCAAACATGCCCCGTGGCAAACGCCAATATGGCATGACGGCGTTCATCGTCATCTTCTTCCTCTCCTGAATTTTGAATTCTGTGATACATCTACGCACATACAAACGTATGGACACAACCTTAGAGGGATATCAAGTTTTAATATCCGCGCTGGCGTGGTCTATAGCTAGTTTGTTCAATGGGGAAATGAGCAACTACCCTCAGCGAAGTGTCTACGTCAGGAGCTCGTGAACGGAAGTTCAAGCCGTGTCCCGATTTGACTTTTGCGATAGCCAAGGGAAAGGCGAGAGAAAAATGCAATTTCGAATTTATGGTAAAGGACCACGAGTATATAAGGTGTAGTCGTGGATGGGATTGTTATTCTCACAACCCCCTGTAGTTTCTTCACGGCAATTATCAAGCCATCTGTCGTTCTAAACATCTAAATTGCTACAGCTTTTACTCCATCCCTGGAAACTGCAATGAATTCTCCGAATACATCACTGTGCTCTTACGAACCCTTTAGTTGCTATTGCAAACATCCGTCTGCAGACCATGCCCTCATACCTTGTGGACATCCCAATGACCGTCCGATGGGCCATCCACTGTACTCTGTCGATGATGCTCTACACTATGTCTGGTGTATCCTGTGCAAGACATGGTGTTTCAATCTGCGGAATGACTGTCCATTGAAGCTGAATGGAGGCACGAAAACCGGCGATAATGCGCAGGTCGCCCCAGCTCCAGAGAACAAGGACAAAAGTACCTGCTCCCGGCTGTGAACGTTCGTGCAGTCCTCGTGTGAGTAATCTTCCAGAAAATTCATTGATTCAGACTCATGTATTCGTTCACCCTACAGTTATCATTCCTTTCCATTCTTTTACGACGCTCAATCTTTTCACCGATCTCGACTTTCCGAGTGGGCAGCTCTTCGCCACTTGGTACATATCATGGAGTTGCCCTCCATTTCTTTCCTGCCCATCGTGGTGCAGACGGATGCTCCGTGTGGGCTTCAATTATTAAACACATGGATAGAGCACCGAGACGACGAGAACATCATATTTCATTTCCGCCTTAACTGATGTTCGAGGCGGACATTTTTTTCTTCGTCTTGATTGTCTTTTTTTTATCTTTTCTCTCTAGATCTTACTTTGTTTAGCTCTAAGTCTGGACTCGCTTGTTATCATACCATCTCTTTTTTAGAAGTTCTCATCCTAGGGTTTTATGCTTCCTTGCTATCGATAAACTGATCTTTTAGACAGCTATGACGCAAATCCTTCAATTGTTTCCGAACGTCTATAGACCGATCAATAGCGCTTCATGTAACTTCAGACACGTATGACATGTACAGAAGGTCCTTCTATACCAGGACTGACGTTTTGAATCACCGTCGCGAAATCCCTTGATCCTTGATGCATTGACTCTTTTGATTCGGATTATCGATATAAGCTCATGGGGCCACAGATAAGATCATGAATGAACGTTTGGAACTTCTCGAGACATAATTTATAGGCCCCAACTATCTGCTTACCAGAGTACAAAGAGTTCGACGAGACTGAGTTGCCAGGCGCTGTTTTTTGTTAGAGTAACGGTGATCTCGGTATCTTAAATGCTTTTATCCAGGATTCATTTACTTTTCGGGGTTCTCCCGACGGGGATTTAAACACCGATGACGAGAGGTTATTTCCCGATCAAGGCCTGATTTTCAGATGTCGCTTCTCTTCATGTTATTCTGTCTATCAATTTCCCAAGAACCATGACCTCGAAAGCGATCAACAGATGGTAAAATTAGCGAGAGAGATAGAGATATTGTCCAATGTCCCGTTCGGTTTTTAAAGAGATGCGATTGAAAATGTTCGGTACCGGATAGAATCGCGGACTTACTAGACTAGGCTGGTGAAGATCCACGCTATAATTTTTGCGAGGCCACAGAGCGTTCACTCGTAGTAACATGCTGTTTTCTTCACCACTTGGACTTTGGCCTCTCTAAATCAGGAGAGGGGGATATTTAACTGTTTCTTCCAAATCGGACACCGCATGTTACGTCTTCTCAACGACGATTTGATTCGTGCCGTTAGTTCAAGAAGTCCACAGCTGAGAGGAAGATGTATTCATTTGAGGCGCTTGAGGTCTTGTCGAGTTACCCTGGTGAGCACTTGTAATTCTTGCATCCGATCAAGAGATAAATCATTTGAACCCGTTAGATTTGCGAATTATTTGGACTTTTCACTAATGGATTTGATTAAGAGTCAACACAGATTTTACCTTGCACAGGAAGACGGACGAACGATCCCAATCATATAGGAAAACGCAGCACCTACAACCGCGATGTGTGGACGCCTATGTTACGGACCATACGGTCCGTTTTAGTCTATATTAGGAGCTAACTCTGTTTGGAGAAACTCGATGAGCTCCTCTTTCACGGCTTCACCTTGACGCTCAACTTTTTTTTTGGACTTGTGTTCCATCCTCATCGATTTCACCTTTCCAATTCTTCAGCTTTATATGGAAAACGTTTGGATGATTGAATGTTTAACAAACGCGCTCACGCATGAGGTGTACACTCTTTGCGCGTATGATTTGGCAGTACGAATGTCCTTAGGGTCTTGAGAATAACAAATGTTCTTGAATCCAGAAGCTTCTTTTCATAATCGTGGCTTGATCTTCCTAGAGGCCTTATTTCAGGCGTCATCCATACGGTCCGTTACCAAAGGGCCTAATCGTGGAACGAAGGTCCTGCCAAACGCGTCGTTTATTCTAGGTACCGTTCTAGAGGGCTGAAGTAACACATTATGCTTCGAGATGTTACTTGACCTGCTCAAAATGACTTTGTCTGCTTCTCGGTTGAGGGGAACGGCCGCGCTCAACCAATACTAGTCACCGCACACGGAAATGAAGATGTTCAGCTTCCACTACCTACTGTTCAATGATATTCGGTTGTTCGCGCTGCTTCGGTCAGGCCTCTAGAAAGAAAGTTTTCGTGCTGTGCATGCCGGAAATGGGAGCGATCATTTAACCTTTTGCAGATTTACAACTTGTCGCGGTAGTGTATGCTCTCATTAGGATGACTGTCTTGCTAAATTAACGCTCTTCTCGTCCGCTAGTAGTGCAGGCATGAACCGGGCGCAGCTATGGCTGACATCGCAGTAGCTTGTAATATAATCCGTCTTTAAAGCGGATAGCGGAGAACTTGCAAGCGCGTTGACCCGACTAGGGGACTGTTTCTAGAAGTCTCTTGGTCCTCCTGTTACGTCAAATTGAATGAAAGATCGCTGTATTCTTGATTTCTGGGTATGTGTTACTCGCAAAGTGGTTTACGCAGTTTGAGCAGATTTATGACGCTTTGTGTCCGTGATACGAGGTCGTCATTACCTCATGACGACATCTCTACCAAGCTAGGGTGTGTGTAAGTTGAAGTGATGAATGGTCATGCAATAATGACCTAAAACATACCAATTCTTGATGTACGAGTGGTGGCGTACTCTAGTCGTACCATGAATCTCGCTTTCTGACAGGTTTCTGTAGATCCCCCGTGGAGATATCTCTTCAGGAAAGTCTTTAGATCTAAATAATGCATCCGTACGCGTTTATATGTGTATACAGAATTGCAATGGTCATTTATCATCTTTGACACTGTTGTCATCTGGTATTCAAGGGACTTTCTAGTGCTATGATCTAACTGACCAACCAACAATTTGGAAAGACCATATCAAAGTCATGACAGTAATTTCGGGTATTTCCGAAAGCAGGAACTTAGAGAGGGTTTTGTGAGACCGTTTGTTGTCATGATAGGTGGTGAGACGGCTCGAAGCAACGTTCTCTTGGGCGCAACATTCCTCTGTGACATCCAGATACAATTGGATTTATGAGTACAGTGCGAGTCCCCCTTGGGATGGTAATATCGCCTGAGTCTCGAGACATTTTTGAATCGGCTGCCCGCGAGCGAGACAAACGTTCGAGAAATCAATACAAATAATTTTTTCCGTGCATTCATTTCATTGACCGAGCCAGGTTTCGGATAGCTAGTTACCCTTCTCTTGATGTCATCCACGAAATCGACTGGGTGCAGATATTTCACCTCAGAAGAAAATATGTGGCGTCGATTTTGATATGACAAGCTACAACGACATCTTGGATAGAAGAAACAGCCTTGGCGCAGTCTACAAAGAGTTCTGAAAGTTGTTGCATTGTGCCCAATAATAGATACGCATGGGGTACCTAAACCATGGAACCTCAAGGATGGCGGAAAGGGTTTTTTCCCCCAGTTTCTGCAGTATCTCATCAGAAACTTATTAGTGGTGGGTGACCTCAATAGCCGACCAGCCAAGCATTTCACAGCCAAGTGGGGAAGGGGGGGAGTATGTCATACGGATGCATTTGTCACTTTTGCATCAGATGCGCAAGACTACTGCTCCCCCGCAGAGTGTTAGGCAGAAAATTGGCAGACCCCCACTTATGTGCGTTCAGCCAATCATGCATTTTACCGTTGCTGGGTTGGTGTCTATCTCGATCAAGTCCAATGAACTCGGATCTGACTGGACCTTGGTTGCTTGACCCCATAATCTAAATTCTGACAGGTATCGCCGCTCGTTAAATGATGGTCGGCGGATAGAATCATCTGTCCTTTGAGTTGTGATCAAGGTATGAGGTTCGAGCAAAAACGATATATATTCCCTGAAAAGTCGGTCAACATCTGCTCCGGTTACAAGGTAAGGTAATCGATGGATTTGGTGCGGTCCATTCTTGTGAAAAATAGTCAAAGGTTCCCCCCATCTTGAGTGATGGCCCGCGTTACTCGGAGTACTGAGTCAATCAGGATTTGGAATATTTTTTTACGCTCGTTGCATCAGACATGGTTATCCCCCGACCCACCCTCAACTCAGAGTATTTTAAGTTCTTCTCTTTTGTCTAGGTTTCGGGAACGTGACGGGAGCAGTAAGGACAGCATATTTGAAATCTCCATGATCGGATACACCATATCTTGCGCGTTCGCGCTCTCCTAGGACGGATACCTTGCAGCCTGGAAATGATAGCGAGTGTGAGGGGGATGCGGATGAAGGAATGGGAGGGATTGAGTAATTACCGAGCGTTTTAAACAGTTGGTTCACCCTGGTGATAATCAAAAATCGATAGAGCTAAGGTGAAAGACATTAACATACTGGTCTTTTGACATGTTGAGATCGTTGCTTAATGTTGTTGTATTGGTAGCAAAGTTGTCAAGTTTAAGACAAAGTGCAAAAAGGCTCGTCAAAAGAAATGTTTTGGTCGCACTCGTGGCTTGGTGGCTGTGTGAGAGAAAAGTTATCAGTCAAAATGACAGAACGATGGTGGATGAAGGGAAGAGAGGATGAATAGCACCGACTTTGTTGAGGCTCTTGCCTTCTCTGTAAATCGAGAGAGTAGGCCGTCAACCACGGTGGTTGGTGTCTTGGCCATTCTCTCATATATCTGATCAGTGGTGAACTTGCTTCTTTCGGCTGCATTACG
>Ga0153975_1000305_pt1 | contig 14990 bp, 15 predicted proteins | sample TSGA059MetaG_FD_104694 | JGI IMG/M metagenome (GOLD analysis project Ga0153975, IMG submission 104694) | Attine ant fungus gardens microbial communities from Georgia, USA - TSGA059 MetaG | ecosystem: Host-associated > Fungi > Mycelium > Unclassified | place: USA: Georgia, Yuchi Wildlife... | reverse complement strand
GCGCGATCCATGAAGATCAAAAAGTCATAGTACCGCTCCGTATTCATGTAAATGTGTTGGAACAGCTCATTGGAAGTGACAGCAGTGGTGATGTAGGTAGCGTAGGCATACGCCGTGCCAGGGAGTTTCGACGTGGCGAGCAATATATTGCTGAAGTCGGCATAAACAATTGTCGAACCTAAGCGTTTGAACTCGGCGACCATCTGAATAAACGTCTTGCGCATTAAACTATGTATAAACCGGTGAATGGTGGGATCATACAGCCCTGAGGCACTTGTACTGGCCCATCGCCAGAAGTGATCTACCGCAAGGGTAGCTGGACTCTCCGATTCACTGTGAATCTTATCGAGGAGCCAAACCTTGAGCAATGACCGAAGGATACTAAAAATCAAAGGTGAAACCTGCGATTCCGCTAACGTCAAATCTCTTTGTCCTTTTGCTTTGGAGTACTCATCAAGCGTATGAGATACGAGATCGAACGCCGTCGATCCACCGCTCCCTTCCAACTCATTAACCAGCTGTGACTGAAGAACGCTGTTCACGGCGAGATTTCTCAAAGTCACTTCGAGGCATACGTTGGAATACACGCCAGGATTCATAAATTCCGTCTCCGGAAAATCTTCAACTGGCCTCGTGTCATTCTCAATTCCCCCCAAATCGGGTCTTTCGCCAGGTGACCACCAAAGTACAATGTCTTGCTGTATCAACTTTCTCGCAAAATTGACGTCAATGCAATGAAGTGTCAGATCCCCTTCAACATGTCCTAACGGCATGTCATAATAGTCAGCAAGAGCGACCAAACGATCAATCCAACTCCCCATCGTAAGATACCGCGTCACTAACTTGGAAGCGACATGCGTCTGCCAAGGAAATATATCAAGCGTATGAGGTGCTCTCGCTTTCGGCATTGACAGAACAGGGAATTTCACCATCTTGGGGAGGTATTGGTCAAAGTACGAGTCGTCTTTACTCGATGAAATGACCAAAGTGAATGAGTTATCTTCCACCAGACCCAATTCCCGCGAGATCGCTTTCAGTGCAGTGACATCATTGCTGTGATATGCTATCGAAATTTGAAGTGTCTCAGGATATGCGTACGACTTTGGTTCGCTGTAATGTTCGCGAAATTGGCGCAGTTGGTTCATGTACTGCTCTTGAAGTCGTGGGATAGGTTGACGACGAGTCGCAGGATCAACGATATGCAAGTTGACTGATCCTCCTGGTAGGAACACGGAAAAGACATGAAGAGGAGCATTCAAAGAGCAGGCGTGATATAGAAAGATGTACTTTTTGTTTCCACTTCCCATGTAGGACTGGCGGGACGTCGAGGGAGCATAACGATCCAACTGTTCAAGATCAAAACCCGTAGCTTGAGCTCTTGTAAGCGTCATAGCTGGATCTTCTGCAGAACATGTCTTCCCCAATTTCAGGATCGCACGAAGAATAAGAGGAACCTGAACAAACATCCCCTATCAGAATTTCTTGAGTCAAGAAATGTATAAGACACTTACCTGCTGCTCGTACACCCCGTCCACATTCGGATCGTTCATCAAATCAACAAAATGCTCCCGGGTCTCATGATACACATCCTCCCTAACCGTGATTTTGTACAAATTCACACAAGGTAACCCATGCGGCAGGTTCCTTGTAACTCTCTCGTACTGATACTGGTAACCACCCTGTTGCTGTGCCTTCAGAAACATATCCTCTCTGGGCACCTTCATATGTATATAGAACATTCGCGGAATTCGAATCGGAATTGACACAAGGTCAGAGTCAATCAATAACCAGAGGATAAACCGTCCGGGCGTCGAATCTGGTCGAATTTGAACGATATCCCAACAATTTCGGGTTCGAACTTTAATGCTTTTGAACATGGAAGGCACGTTGATGCTAGGGCCATTACTAACACTGCCAGCCTTAGCTCCTACCCCTCCCATGCGAAGTTCCCTTTGTTTTCTCCATCGAGATCGCATAGCTTTGACGAAACTCGGGTAATGATGAGCAGGGTTAGGTATAGGTTCATCCTCCAGGTCTTCCTCCACCGGCGTTTGTTGACGAGTAGGCTTTCGCCTCACAACGGCAATACGAAACTTTTTCGGCGCTGCTCCCTCCACGTTCGTATCCTCTATATCCATGACCTTAGAGTTCTGGGTCTCCTCCTGTCCTTCCTGCGTCTGTCCCTCAGTCATATCCTTCTTGCCGAAAAAATCTGTCATTTTATTTTGCTTAAACTTCTCCGTTGTCTTCAGTATCCTTCTATGCAACCAATCCGGATGAGCAATCCTCGGTACAGGATTTGTAACTTTCTGCATCGCAGCAGGTATTGTTATAAGCTTCTGAACAACAGAACCCAGCCGCTCAATATAATACTCCCAATCCAAAATCGACCGCAAGTCAAGGTTGACGAGCCCATTATCCTTCAGCCATCTCCGCAGATAGAGTTGTTTGATGTTCTCTTCAGCTGAAAATATGGCAACAGGCACAGCGCGTTCAGTTACGGGTGCGCCCATGGGTTTGGCTGAGATGATAAATTTGCAAGCCAAGCCTTTATCCTTGACCATTTGGTCTCCCAAGAATTCGGCTAGCCTCCGCGCGGTACTGATCGAAGTTGACTTTTGCCCTGCATATTCAGCTAGCGTCTTGGACATACTTCGATTTTCTGCGATTAGCTCGATCAATTCTTCATCACTGAGACTCTCAGCTCGACTATACAAGACATCAAGCCATTGATCAGCGACTTGTGCAACAGCGGCGTAACACTCCTGTGTTGTTGTACCGAGAAGAAACTTTTCAAAAATCTGAGATTGGAAAATCTTGATCAACTGTAGCTCTCCCCTCCTCTTTACTTCAAACCCTTTCAACTCCGCCAATGAACCATCATCATTGAATACTGCATATCGTTTTTTCAACAGCTTATCCTCCTCCTTCGATGATGGTAATATCATCGCCTTGTACGGTCCATCCAATTCAAAAAAAATTGAATTTTCGCTATGCACCTTGTACTCCCCAGTTTCAGGATCAAGATCATGATACTGATGATTCGTGAATTTTGCGTGAACGAGATGGTTGAGCATCGTACAAGGATACGAAAATCCAATCGATTTTCCACTCTTCAGCTTGAATTTGAAATTCTCTGGGAAGACACCTGGCAGCATACACCAAATTCCATCAGTATCCAACTCCAATGGTCGACCGATCTGTTCGACAAGCGCACGAGCCATTTGAATAATCGTTGCACCCGTCAAACACGTTATCCCTGCCATTTCCATAGAGTGCCAGCGTGCGCCTTTCCGCATGACGTAGCCGTAGAAAGAGTTTAATATACATTTATGCGCCAGTTGGAGTGAGTCGTAGAGGACGATCATCTTCTTCGCTTCGTCGACTTCGGTAATGGGTCGACCTTCGCTAATGACCTCGTCGCATTTCTTCTTCCACGTTTTGAGAAGACCCTTGTATTCATAACGACGGTCTCGGAAACGACGAACAGTATCAACATAGAAAGGATTTTCCTTCTGGCATACAATAGCTTCGCGATTTTCGACCTTGGTCTCCTTGGTCTTTGTATAGACTTTACGTGAATAATCACCGAGTCGTTTATGGAGGAGAGCTGTCTGATCAGAAGGAGACAAGTCGACAAATTTGCGTTTAGGGCCATCTTGTTTCTTTGGCGGAAAATCCTCTTGATTGAGCGCGTGTTTAATCATATTGAATTCATCTCGGTGGGCAGGAAAAAACTCTCCTCTCCATGCCCACTCCAAACGACGATCGCAAGTCTTTCCAGGACGATTATGATCGCAAACTGCACAGACAGATTCATCAACCATAGAATCAGGTTGAAGTCTATTCGATAACATAATGTTGGGGTACATGGCGGCAACATCCAAATGATAAATGAGTGGCTTATCAAAGCGTCTAGGATTATCGCGCATGATTTCGAGGGCTTTCTGGATCTCTGCTTTGACCTCGTCGTAATTAGTCACATCTTCGAATTTTACTTTATTTTCCTCGACTATACAGAATCGGAGTGCAGCGTCAAGTTCCCCAACAAGCTGTTCAATTGCTGCTGGCATGATCCTGAAGTCAGTAGCAATATCACTTCGAAACACGCCTGCTTCGAGAGCTTCGACGTGGCCGCCGACATAAGTCTCCGAGGCGAGAAGATGGCCCTCAAACATATTCCCATGGGACTCTTCGTGCCTATTTGGCATGATGATATGCCCTCGATAGGCTTCGACCTGCTTAATTTGTCAGAGGGAAACAACGAAAGGGTAGATTGACGACACACCATGAGCAATGTTTCACAAAGGGTTCCGCTTCCCTTTCGCAAAACTTCGTCCGGATTGAGAGGGATAATACTACAAAGGGAGAAGATGAAAGGATGCACGTATTTCATGTAGAGATAATAAGTGGCTACGGCATCAGAAACGGAGTACTGAGCTAACACTTGAGGTTGCTCCACGGCATACCTGAAGGCTAAGTATTAACGCCTGGATTCACTACGACAACTTTAACTTACGGAGTCATGAGCTCTGGATCCAATTCTATAGGATTATATCCCAACTTTGCTGTCGTGACCGCTTTCAAGCCCTGACTTCCTTGCGGTAAGTATGAATCGCGCTTGACCCAACGGAAACAATCCATATGTGCCGCACTGTTGCTCTTGTACTCATCCTCTGGATCCTTTGCGAATCCAGTTTCTTGGTACATGTCGATCCCATTGACTTGGGCACGAGCGTCAAGGAAGGGGAAATCAAAAAAGTCTCCATTGAATGTTGCCACAACTGTGGGCTTTAGTTCTCGGATATGAGAAAAGAATCGTTGGATAGTCGCTGCCTGGAAAATCTGGGTAAGATATTAATCTGAGGACATATGGATAAGTTACCTCGTTGAGTTCATTGAAGATTATGAATGGGCCTTCATAGCCCTCCTTCGGCGTGTACTCGAAGTCATCAATGTCCTCGCTGACAATGTCTCTGTTGGTGATGAGGTAGCCTTGACCATCAACCATGTATGAAATCATCATAACCTGGTCGATGGCCTGGTCAGGGAATTTGAGAGGAGCTTTCGTGGTCTCAATATCAAAAGCCATCACGACTGGATCTGCACGCTTGACACGCTCGGCGATTTGAGAGAAACTGGGCTGGCCTTCCGTGAAGGTTACCGCATACCAAAGTCCGACGCGAATTTCGTTATCCATGGCGACACGCAGGTAGTATGGGACATCATATTCGCGCGCATCAATAATACATTCTCGAGGATCTCTATCACGAGTAGAGATCTTGAGTGATTGCTCGTTAAATTCGCCCTCGAAACCAATATCTACATTGGCACCTCCTGTTGTTGCACTGATAACCTCGGCATATGCATCGACTGCATCACGTTTGGCGCCGTTGGTTTGAGCAAGAGCGACTACATCGCGTCTGACAGAAAGCAAGTCGCTGACGTTGTGAAAGCACAACTGAAGGTACAGCCGACGATGTCCCATGAGATGATTTGGTAGCTTGAGATCTTCCTTCTTGTCACGAGTTATACGTGAAATCAGACCTTCGTATTTCTTGCGAAGCCATTCTTCCACAGCTGTTTCTGTCCCAGGCTACTGGAATTAGAGCGTGAAATGATAACAGCGAATAGCGAACTTTGCATGCAATACAGAAGTAGGGCTCGTATTGAAACGTGCATTTGAACATTCCTCCATCATCTTGAATAAAATAAAAGTCTACTGCCGCCTTTCCTGATGGCCAGTCTATACTGTTCACGAGTGTCTTTACCCATGAGCTGTAGATGAATAAACATCAATGTTAGGACTTACTGGGCGCATGTTTATCAGCCATCCTTCTCGTCGTGGACCCTCCTGCACCCGAGAGAAGCCCAGTTTCGCGTCAATTTCATCGTTGAGAGCGACTTTTTCGAATTTTTCCCCCAACAGAGTACCGTCGTCTTCACGTTTGGGAGCTGGAGAGTCGCTAGGGAAAGAATTGCCGCCGCCTCGTCCTCGTCCTCGTCCTCGGCAACTGTACAAGTATCCTGCACCTCTGTAGGCAAACCGGGTGCTTGAGCCTCGTTTACCACGGTTTGACGAAAGGCCGAAGGAGCCTCGTCCACGAGCCATACTAACTGTGCTTTGATATGTTCTGTCACGCGCTCTATCAATCACACGTCACATCCCATATTTATCAATCCCAGTGTTCGAACATTGAGAATGTTCGTCGATCGCAAAACATCCTTCAAGCTTCCTCCCACTCCGATAAGAGACAAACTTATTACCCAAGAATTAAGGCGTACCAAGGTCTCAAAATTCTTTGTTTCTTTTTCCTGTATATCCTGACTTCTTTTCCAGGCGCTCGAGGAACAGAAACGCGTTTGTGCTTATTCTTTCTCTCTTTAACCCAGACTCGAACCTGATAGGTTTTAGCGACGTGCGCAACGTTTTGACTCTAACAGAAAACTCGATCTTCTCGCTGGTCTTTCGCTCGGCCAGTCAGATGACGATGAGGACGATGGCGACGAGCCCGGTGATACTACAACATTAGACCCAGCTATGTTCACACCAGGAAGCATTGTACCCTATCCATCCATGAGAGAACCACATCAACCTCCTAATGCAATTTCTGGCACACTGAAACCTTTCGAAAATGGTTCCAACAGCTCAGAAATGACGACGAAAGGCACAAACCGAAAACGGAAAAAGAAGAACAAAAAAGCAAGCAAATATGCAGACAAATGTATGTATGCAGAGCTGTTGGAAATGTATGAAGACAGTACCTGGTCTGATGTTGACGGACTACCGGAAGATCTGGAGAGGGGATGGGTAGCTGTTGGGCCTGTTCCAGTAGGCAAACGATGTCTTTTAGTTACTCATCAATCGTCAGGGACCACTGGTATCGGTAAATTTTCGTCTTTTCTGAATCTTTTCAGATTGACTGATATTTCATAGCCCCAAATACGACATTACGGTCGAGATTACTTGGAAAGACCCTGATACCACATTTTCCTTCGATCCTTCCTCCTTCGACTGTATTGGACTGTATCCTTGATGTGAATTGGCGCGAGAACGGGATTTTACATATATTGGACGTTCTCAAATGGAAGGGACAAGATATCTGTGATTGCGAAACGACCCTCCGGTGCGCTTCATGCTGTAGTCTTTATCCTATGCCTTGATATCATCTCTCAAGTTTCTGGTGGCGAGATACTCGGCTCGGTGAACTGGGACAGATTTCACTGGTCCCGGCATCATATACCAAAACACGTACCGACATATACCAGTTTCCATATCCAACTAGGCTTAGACCGGTCCCTTATCATACGGATACAACATATCGCACTCTTCTCGAATACATCATCCCTCTCGCTAAAACGCCTCAATCATTTATAATTGACGTACCCAATATCTCAATGTCACTATCACAAGCGCCACGTCCCGACAAAACCGGGAGACGTGGTCTAGAAGACGAGATGGACGTCGAACTGCCCGCGTCTCACTTTGGCATGAATCAAGCCACGCATCAGGTTACTGTGACTATAGAATCTGATGGACTTCTTCTGTACGTCGCAGAAGCGAGTTATGAAAGTGGCACAAGTCCATTGAGCAGTTGGATCCCCATCGTGTCATGTGAGGATGCTCAAGGGGAAGAGTATCATCAAGAAGCCAAACGAATACGGGAGCATAGGCAAGTCAGTGGACCACTAGCCGTTTTTGAAAGGTGCATCATTGTCGCTTCCGGTACCGCTCAGCGATAAACTGACAATCTCTTATGCATCCAGATTAGTTCAGTACCGGTTGCAAAAGGGTAGACTGAATGGACCATCAGTGGCTCTGGGAAGTGTTAGAATTGGACATGGTGTGGAAGTGGAAATGGACTAATCTCATAACTTGCTATCGTAATACTAAACATCATTGATCATTTACGTGTACACGTCATTGATCTCCCCTGAGATATGCACTATCAATCAGGAAGCCGATTCACTATCGCGAAAATCAGTATATGGAGACATGATATCGAGTTGATCGTTCGTAATTTCGTAAAGCGTATCAGTTTAATGGAGAGAATAATGTCTCTGCGGGACAGGTGATCAGTAGCACAGTTGAATTGCACAGTAGCACTCACTCGCAAAGAATTGCCTTTCAATTGAATTACGGGGATGAAGACCAGAAAAAGAGCAGAGACAATGCTAATGTTACAAGAATCAAAGAATTTCCTCAAGTCATCGGAGAGATAAACCATACGCAGCTTCAACTCCATAAGTCTGGATAGCACCATATCTTGCGGCCCAAGGGACCTGGAAATAAGCTACAGCAAACCCGCCAAGGATACGGGCTAGAGTGATCAGTGCTGAGACTTCTCCCTGAGTGAGAAAAAGCGCAGCAAATAGGGATATGGAAATTAGTGCACTAGACGATACAAGAAACCTTGGATCAGAGAGCGGTGCTTGTACGTACCTGATTCTTGGGGAAGCAATCATTGAGGTATGCATATACCACGACAGTCATGATCATAATGGAAAATTCCGCAATGCCCCATCCCATGATGATTGCTACAGGTGGAAGGTGATTTTGGAATGATGCTCCGATGACGAGGAAACCACAAATGAATAATGGAATGCCGAGGTAACATGCCCTGATGAGGTTATATGTCAGGAATTGAATCAACGACAAGATACAATAATTGACCAGAACCGAGATTCAGCTTCATGAACACCGCTATTTCTTCGAATTCCACGTTCCATTATTAGATCATTGAGGAAGTGACCGACGATTTCACCAAGGAGCACCGCTACCTGTCAGTCGTCTCGTCAGAATGGCCTTAATTGTGCGAATAACCAACGAACAATTGGTGTCGCATAGAGAGCCGATATTATGATACCGTTAAATCCATAGCCAAATGGAAACGGTTCGCCAAGAAACACAGCATTGGTTACCTATGGAAGGAATGAGACGGAGTAACATTGAATAGAATATGAACCTTACGTTGATACCGATGCCGAATCCAAAGACAGCAGCCTCAAATATCAAAATAGGAAGTACATGGGGACGCCACACTATTCGAATGGGATCCGATACTATTTGTTTCCAAGGAGGACGATGATTTGCCATCTTCCAACCTGTTATACCAACTAACGTTTCGATACGGTTGCGAAGTCCGGTAGTCACCGGAGTAAGAATCGGTTCCAGGGTGCGATCGTATATTCTACAATATGCATCAACGTAAGATTTTTTTGATTTCGTTCATGAACACTTACGTCTCCTTCATGAACAACGCTATGAGAATGATGACGAAGGCAGAATAAAAACATCCAGTTGCATATGTCCATCGCCAATTTTCACGTGCAGCAAGGAAACCACAGGCAAAAGGCGAGAGGAAGGGAGAGACAATAAAACCAAATGTCCAGGAGTTGATCTAAAAATATCTTGAACAGCTAGTATATTCCAGGCGATTGATGACATACTCTCTTTGCTTGTTGGTGGAAAGGATACATGTCTGTTACAATAAAGAGGCCCTTATAGTATTCACCTTAATATATGTCTGTCATCCAACAGGTTCCTGAAAAGCTTACAGTGACCTGTGGTGTCGTTCTTTGGATGTGATCAGGAATCAACCACAAGGAGAAAAGACCAATGACTCACGCAAAAAATGCACTCAAGCAGCGCATGGCTTGAGATAGTTGCATGTCAACATGGTAAGTATGAAAAATGATCGGCCAAGGGAACACGTACCAGCAAAGGTAGGGAGATTGGGAGCAAATGTACAGCCAATAAGGAACCCTAAACCCAGTATCTTCGAAGGGTTTAGTTTAAGTACATACTGTATGGTGCGACAAACATTCACCTGTGACCAAAAAAGCACTGGAAGACGTCCGAATTTCCTCATCGCCATCACCGCGAATATACCACCGACACCTATCAGAAAGATACTCCAGCTATAGGCCTATCTTCAACTTGACTCGAAAGACATCATCATGGTTTGGGTACTTACTTTGAGGAGACATTGTTGATCACGTTAACATTTGTGTTGAACGCCTGCGCCAAGGGAAACAATGCAGCGATACCTGAAAAGAAAAAAAGTTGAAAATCTGAAAGCAATGCACCGAGAGCAGTATATACCAAGACCAGAATCAAAGTCAGGGACAATAGATACGAGGATGAGGATCAACAAATGGACGGTTTTCTGCCATTCTGACCAGTTCTGAGGATCCAATGGTGAGTCCGTTGGTTGTGGCCAAAGAATTTTCGTCCCGTCTTTCGTCAACTTGAGTCTCGAAGCTATCTTCTCCCCCAGCTCTCTCCGTGCCTCTCTGTTCTCAGACGAGAATGCATCAACATTAGTTTGAAGCCATCAGCATACCTCACCACGCACTCTGGATCAATAATCAAGCGACCAGCGTTTTGTTCATGATACAAACAAGGGTTAAATCTGGCAGAATCGCTCTCACCCGAGAGAGACATAAAGTCGCTGGAGGGATATCCGGGAGAAGCACCTATTATATGGTGGCTGATAATTCATTTGGTCTTAGCCAATCAGGGATAGCTCAAGGCGAGACACAAGATGGCGTTCAAGAAGCTAAGCCGCATCAAGAGCCTATAGGACTTATAGGGGATATCACTAATGCTTTACGAAGAGCTTGCTTTCCTCACCAATGGGCCCTAGGTCCGTCAATAAATTGTTCCGCCGTTGAGATGACCCACTCTTACCTTGCTAGGTTCAGTACAGGAGTTACTCACATTCAGTGCCTTACAGTTTCTTCGGCACTCATTGGAATCAAGTCTGTGCCTTAGCTTACTAATATATTTTAGCATCATTTTTGTACTGCTATGAGCCCCATAGATTTGATTTATATCTGTTCCCGGATCCTGACATCTACACTCCCCTTCTCTCTCTCCATCTCTTGGGACAGTGGTATGGACTTGAGTTGGTTTACGGGCTGCAATTTCGACGAGTTGCAAACATTTGATAATGTCCTTATAGTAACATACTTGTCAGGAAGACTCGAGAATGATTTTATTTTCCCTGTCAACGACGTTGACATTAACATCCAGCATTTGAATATGAATCACTGAGCTGAACTCTTGACGTTGCACCTAGATGACTTTGGGTACCTGAATTTATCACAGCGCTGGAATGTCACCACTGGCGATCGACGGTATACTCAATCATCGTGCTTGGGTCCAGATTTTCAATGGGTCCAGATTCTCAGTGGGTCCGTGGGACAAGTTGTCTATCTTGGTTCACAAAAGCCGATTTCCCCCATGGCATTCTTTCCCGTCAACACCGGAAATTCAAAGGCACACTGGTTTTATGTAAGTCTCTCGGCTCAATGTTCATGAACAGTCACTTTCACTGCGAGAATCCGTCCTGCATGATATAAAAACACTGAAGGGAAAGAACACGATCATCGTGATAATCGTAAATGAAAAATTCAGAGAGAATAATGCGCCGTCAACATAATGAGGAAAACCAATGAATTGATTGATAATCTCAGCAAGCATCTTACCCTCAAATCTCTTCCTTTCCACTGTGTTAGTGAAATGACTGATAGAAAAAGTCCTATCATGATTCTAGTAGGTTGTAAGCAGAAAAACTCTTGACGCATGGGAAGTTTTGCTCACGCTGCCTCACATACGAATACCTGCATCGCGCCATTTTTTTTACGTGCCCAGGACACTTGGAGATACGCCAGACTATACCCTGATCATCGCATTACAAATGACCAGTCTCAATATTTGATGAATGGCCTCATCTTCAGGTGTTCTGGCGAGATTGGTTAAAGCGCTAATCTCACCGTACAAATGAAATTCGGTCATATTGTGAACCGTCTTGGCAGACAAAGCTTATACCTGATGTTTGGGAAAGCAGTGAGTACCATATGCAGGTACCACCATCGTATTGATCATTAGTGAACTTGGCAATACCCCAACCCCATGATGAGGGCTGCGACGTTGAGGCGATTTTGGGTAGCAACGCTCATCGCTTTTAATACAGTCATGTACAGAGGCAAAGTGACATAACAGGTCCTGATTAGATGTCAACCAATCTCCAAAGGAATGGAGAACTAAACGACAATACCAAAGACGACTTTCGGCCTCGAAAACGCTGCTGTTCCTCTTGATAGAGGTATTCATGATCCAATCATTCAAATATCGACCGGCGAGCTCTTCAGCAATGATGAATATCTGGAAATACTTGAATCAAGTCGAAGACGCAAGAGTAGTGACGAAACTTACCACAGGTGTGACATATGTACCTGCAGTTGCGAGCTGGCCGAAGTCAAACCCACTTGCTTCTATAGGGTTTCTCAGGAACACGATAATCGTTACCTAGATACCTCCATATCCTAAATATCATTTGCACACCCCGAAGGCCATCTACAATGGTACTCACATACCCAGTAGGAAGGTGTTCCAATTTGGAAAAGGGTAGATGATAAATCATGTTTTCAGACGGCTATATTGGTGATACTTACTTCGACGTCAAATTGGTTCCGGATGTGGTATTGTGTCGCTTAGCCGAGGGAAACAAGGATGCACAAGGATGTAACTCGTGGAAATTTTGACAGTCATTCTAACCTTATACTGTTCCCCACGTCCTCTGAAATCGCTCACCGACGCCAGAGTCAAAATTTGGTACGAATGCTGCAAGTACGATGACCAGTAACTAGATGTTCTGCATCTGGACCAATTTTCAAGATCTCTCTCTGAGTTGATTGGTTGAGGATACTTTTGTTCCGTCTTCAGGCGAGCAGCGACCTCTTCATTCATTTCAATCTTTCGCTAACTGCGCGGTCTCACCACTACGTCTCAACAGCGTTCTGGAGAACAGGAATACACGCTCGGGATCAACGATGAGGCGACCATTCTGCTCATGGAACGCGAGCAGGTCGATTTGTAGGCAACCACTATATTGTGTCTTGCTCTCGTTTCTCATTGATTTTGCTCTCTTCTGACATGAATGGGAAATGGTTGATAGTAAAGGGTTAGTGAACGGTATACATTGCATATAGAAGATACCGAAAATCTACATGTTCCAATTGACCGAAAAGGGAATTCGCTGATTGCCGAAAATTCCCTCGGAACTCATTGTTCTCCTTAATCGATATACTACTTACTCAAACGACCACGTACCCAAAAATCCGTTGAGTTACTGCTCTAAATAACAATACTAGGAGATAAGCCTCAGTGCCACGAGTACTGAGGGACAAAGAGAACATGTATCGCTATATGAGGCAAAAAGAGTACATCTTTACCATCAGTTACACTCTGAATCCACAAGTCACGTACAGTGGAAATGTTTTATCCTAACCCAGCACACAGCTTCGAGGGACGCACAGGAACGGCTGGGTAGTCGTCGTCGTACCGTAAAAACGCTTGCCGCCAGGCCTGCTTTGCTTCCCATCCTCGACCCTGACCCTGCTTGCACCGCCATCGTACACGTGCCTGGTATGGATCGGATCGGCAGCACTTGGCCCAACAAGGCTCGGTTTTATGTCAGGTGGACCACGTGTCTGACCTTGGTTGCTCCGGTCTCCGGTCCCGTAGAACACGACGAGGATTTGGGACTACGCGCACCGTTCCAAGGTCCATAGACTCCTATACAGTCTGATACTGTTCCAGCTGATCTGCTTCGCCGTCGGGTCCTTCTTCCTCGTCCGACACGAGTTCGAGATAGTCTGGGGACTGACCCCTATCATGCTATGGATGCATTGCCTCACCTTCCTCGAGGCCACCGTGCGGCTGCTCTGCTGCCGGCTGTCACTCCCCGGCCGCACCCCGTCCTCCGTCCTCCGCGAGTGGACGTCGGGCGAGGTCTGGGTGCTGACGTTCGTGTTCGCCTGCATCGCCGGCTTCGCATCCGTGGCCTCCTCGACCATGATGTACTTCGGCCTCGCAAACAAGTTGGGCGGTCAGCTGTTTATGCAGGAGCTCATGTTCCTCCAATGCCTGTCCTTCTGGGTCGTCGTTCAGGTCACCATGGGGGAGATGATACGGGAGAGGAGGCTGACCTTCATTGCGTCCTCCTTCGTGCGATTTGCGGATGCACCTCTCGAGTCGGAGAGCCAGAGCGCCACTGGGATAACTGTCGTCCCCTGCGATCTCGAGAGCATGATCCTGTACGTTGCCTTTGACCGGCCGGTCGAGCTTTTGCTGTTGGATGATCTAACCGCCAAGACAGCATCTCCAACATCAGGAGGAAGGGCTCTGACGTGTGCTCGGGCTCTTGCACCAGCACGATCGGTAGCTTCAGCACGTACGTCTACCTATCAACCCGCCCGAGTCACAGCTGTTCTGACCTTTGAGCAAAAGCGTGTGTGCCACGAACGGGAGCGTGTCAAGTTGCCACTGAGGCTACATAAGCCAGTCGTCATCGATGACGAATACTGGTTATAGAGGCCTCTGAAATGCTATTCCTTGAAAAGTATATAAGGTAGCCTCACAGGCCCTCGAGATAGCTCAACAAGAGATCACATTCATTTAACCCTAGTCCTTGCTCAAGCACGACAGAGCGTCAGCGCGAGTCTGGAAGGATCGGGCCGTCAAGTCGAGACAAGGTTGGTCAAGTACGTGTCGTGTCCACTCGGCTCCGTCTTAACGTGATCCTCTCTGACCGATCGGTCGAGCAGGATGAGGAGCGTGTCCTCGTCGCCTTCATATTCGGTCGGGGATCCCGATTCGAGCCCGCCTTCGTATTCGGTTCTGGCCCGAAGCAGTAGCCATGTCGATACGACGCAGCATGTATACGTCTTTCTAGATCTAGTCTTGGACTGTGCGTGTGCGCTGTGCACAATCCTGACTCGGCCAAGTAGGGCGAACGCCGATAGCGAGACCATCCCGGTGCTTCTGGACGCCGCGCCGCCTCCAGAGACTTAAGCCACCCGGTACGTCTCGAATCTCAAAGCTTTGTTATGCTGCTGACAGATATGTCGAAGCGGCACCCCACCAGAGTGCAAAAGCGACGTCGCAGCACCCGAAGGTGATGCTTCCGAAAGACGGGGAG
>Ga0153975_1000302_pt1 | contig 15074 bp, 9 predicted proteins | sample TSGA059MetaG_FD_104694 | JGI IMG/M metagenome (GOLD analysis project Ga0153975, IMG submission 104694) | Attine ant fungus gardens microbial communities from Georgia, USA - TSGA059 MetaG | ecosystem: Host-associated > Fungi > Mycelium > Unclassified | place: USA: Georgia, Yuchi Wildlife... | reverse complement strand
AGCCAGCAACATCATCGGGCTGGGAAGGGCCATCAGCACGTTGTCTGCCCGATCCAGCAGCCCATTGATCAGGCGCTCATTAAGCAGTTCAGGCTGGCTGATACCGACCGGCATCGCCATCAGGAGTAGCGGATAGTGAGACGCTTTCAATCCTTCCAGCGTTTCACTGTAGTCGATCTGCAATGGGGTGGCGCTCAGCATCTCCAGCGCGACGCTGGCAACGTTAGCATCCGCTTCCACATAAGCAATACGCGCCTGGGACAGCGTTTCCAGCACGCGGGGCATACCGGGCGCATTGGGATTGAGATCCAGCTGCACGCGAATCATAAAGGTCGAACCCTGATCCGGCTGGCTGCTGAAGGTAATTTCCCCCCCCATTTCCCGCACCAGCTTCTGGGTGATGACCAGACCCAGCCCGGTGCCGCCATGACGCCGCGAAATGCTGGCGTCAGCCTGACGGAACGCCTGGAACAGCTGTGTCTGCTGCTGCTCAGAGATGCCGATGCCGCTATCCTCAACCTGAATCTCCAGCTCGACACGCGACTGGGTAATCACCCGCTGTCCGACGCGCAGGCCGATGTATCCTTTCTCAGTAAACTTGATGGCGTTACCAATCAGGTTGATCAGTATCTGTTGCAGTCGCAGTGCATCGCCAATCACGTTGTCCGGCACGCTGCTGTCACACACCACCGTCAGCTCCAGCCCCTTTTCATGCGCCGACGGCGCCAGCAGCACCAGGGTTTCATCCAGCGTGGCGCGCAGCGGGAAGGGGATCGCCTCCAGCATCAACTTGCCCGCTTCCAGCTTCGAAAAATCGAGCACGTCGTTGATAATACTGAGCAGATTATTGGCTGAGCGTTCAATGGTTTGCATATAGTCGCGCTGCGTGGTGCGCAGCTGGGTTTTCAGCATCTGCCGGGTAAAACCCAGTACGCCATTGAGCGGCGTTCGCAGTTCATGCGACATATTGGCCAGAAACTCAGATTTGATACGCGCGGCTTCCTGCGCGCGTTTCTTCGCCAGATCCAGCTCAACGTTCTGAATTTCCAGCTGCTCCAGCGTCTCTCTTAAATCGTAGGTTGCCTGGTCGATATTGTGCTGCATCTCTTCGTGATAGGCGGTCAGCGACATCGCCATCGCGTTAATGCCGTTTTTCAGAATGTTGAGTTCACCCAGCATGTAGCCCTCAACGCGGCTGTCGAGCTGGCCGCGACGGATGCGGTCAACGGTGGTGACCATATTGCGGATCGGGCCGGTAACATCGCGCATCAGGCGATAAGCAAACAGCATGGCAAGACAGAGGCAGAAGAGCAGCATCAGCGTGGCAACAAACACCTCTTTATACTGCTGCAGCCGCACCGACTGCAGATCCAGTTCAATCGCCACATAGCCCAGCGGATTGCCCGCGGGCTTGGCATCTTCATCCGGTAATTCGTCTACATCGTAACGCTCGGAGGTAATCGGCGTGCGCAGAATTAATAGGCTGCCGTGGCGCTCCATTGAGACATCGTCAGGCAGGGCGCGGATATCATCCTGTTGCAGCAGGCTGAGGTTTTGCTTGTGGTTAGAGGTGACATAGAGCTGATTATGATTATCAAACACCGAGATGGCCCGGACGATGCCGGAATGGCGGCGGTGCAGCAGGCTGACCAGCTCACGCATGGCATCCCGATTGTGCCAGGTCATGCTGTATTCGCTGGAGATTGCCAGTGGTTCGATGATGTTAGCCCCGGCATCGATCACCTGGCGCTGCAGTTCGTTGTAGCGGTGCACCACAAAAAATGAGCTGAGCAGCAGGCCAACCATCAGCGTGGGTGCCAGGATTAAAATCATCATTCGCGCCCGCAGGCTGTATTTGGTCATAATAGTCGCCTGGCTACTCCGGCATTAACGTCCCTGTGCATGCGGTCGACAAAACGATGCAGGCCGTTTTCGATAAAGAGAATGAATAACACTATGGCGCAATTTTACGTTGCAAAACAGCGCGTGACGACGCAACAACGGATCACCGTCACCATTGATGAGCTCGATCCGTTCGGACAGGGCGTGGCGCGTCACAAGGGCAAAACCCTTTTTGTCACGGGTGCTCTGCCGGGTGAACAGGCGGAGGTCGTGCTGACAGAGGATAAACGTCAATTTGCCCGGGCGAAAGTGACACGACTGATTAGCCGCAGTCCGGACCGCGTTACGCCGCGCTGCCCGCACTATGAACGCTGTGGTGGCTGTCAGCAGCAGCATGCGGATGTGACGCTGCAACAGCAGAGCAAAGCCCAGGCGCTGAGCCGGATGCTGAGCAGGGCCGCAGCACAGAACGTGGTGGTAGATGAGGTGATCGCCGGTCAGCCCTGGGGCTACCGCCGACGCGCCCGTCTGGGCCTTCAATGGCAAAATAAAGCGCAACGCTTACAGATGGGCTTCCGTCAGGAAGCCAGCAACGATCTGGTCGATATTCAGCACTGCCCCATTTTAGCGCCCGAACTTGAAGCGTTACTGGTTCCGCTGCACGAGTGCCTCAGTGCGTTGCGCGCCGTCAGGCGTCTCGGACATGTGGAACTGGTGCTGGCGGATAACGGCCCGCTGATGATTCTGCGCCATCTTGATGCGCTGCATGCCGATGATCGTGAAAAACTGGAACAGTTTTCGCATAAGCATCAGCTGATGCTATTCCTGGATGCAGGGGAAGAAGAGCTGACGGCGTTAAGTGAGTCGGTGCCGTTTTATCACTCGCACCAGCTTAAGCTCACCTTCAGCCCACAGGATTTTATCCAGGTTAACGATGCGGTTAATCAGCAGATGGTCGCGAAGGCGATCGCCTGGCTCGACCTGCAGCCGGAAGACCGGGTGCTGGATCTGTTTTGCGGCATGGGAAACTTCACACTTCCTGTAGGAATCTTCGTACAAAATGTCGTTGGTGTGGAGGGGATTGCAGCATTAGTGCGGCAGGCAGCGTATAATGCTGATTTGAATAATCTTAAAAATGTCAGTTTCTTTCAGCATAATCTGGAAGAAGAGGTGCCGCGCCAGCCGTGGGCGGCACAGGGATTTAACAAGGTATTACTCGATCCGGCACGCGCCGGGGCTGCGGGCGTCATGGCGCATGTGGTTAAACTTGCACCAGAACGCGTGGTCTATGTTTCGTGTAATCCCACAACACTCGCCCGCGACAGCCAGACATTGCTGTCGGCAGGCTACCAATTGGAAAGGGTCGCGATGCTGGATATGTTCCCACATACCCGTCATCTCGAATCCATGGTGCTGTTCAGAAAAACATAAGCGATGAATGTCGTTGTGCAGGAGAGGTTATGGTTGCGGTCAGAAGTGCGCATTTAAATACTGAGGGGGATTTCGCCCTCGACCAGTGGATCGCCAGTCTCGGTATTGCCAACCCGCAATCCTGTCAACGCGTTGCTGAGACCTGGCGCTACTGCGAAGCGCAGACGCAGGGCCATCCCGATCAGTCGCTGCTCCTGTGGCGCGGTATCGAGATGGTGGAAATCCTCTCCATGCTCAGCATGGATATTGAAAGCCTGTGTGCGGCGCTGATTTTCCCACTGGCTAACGATGAAGTGGTGAGTGAAGAGGAGCTGGAAACCGCCGTCGGTAAAGGCATCGTCTCGCTGGTTCACGGCGTGCGCGATATGGACGCCATCCGCCAGCTGAAAGCGATCCACAACGACTCCATGGCCTCTGAACAGGTCGATAACGTCCGCCGCATGCTGCTGGCGATGGTGGAAGATTTCCGCTGCGTGGTGCTCAAGCTGGCCGAACGCATCATGAACCTGCGCGAAATGAAAGATGCGCCGGAAGATGAGCGGGTGCTGGCCGCCAAAGAGAGCACCAACATCTATGCGCCCCTGGCCAACCGTCTTGGTATCGGTCAGCTCAAATGGGAGCTGGAAGATTACTGCTTCCGCTATCTGCATCCCGACGAATATAAGCGCATTGCTAAATTACTGCATGAGCGTCGCATCGATCGTGAGCAGTACATCGATAACTTCGTTAACAATCTGCGCAAAGAGATGGTCAAAGAGGGCGTGCGCGCCGAAGTCTACGGTCGTCCGAAACACATCTATAGCATCTGGCGCAAGATGCAGAAAAAATCGCTGGCCTTCGATGAGCTGTTTGACGTGCGTGCGGTGCGCATCGTGGCGGATCGCCTGCAGGATTGTTACGGCGCGCTGGGCACGGTGCATACCCTCTATCGTCATCTGCCCAGCGAATTCGATGACTACGTCGCTAACCCAAAACCCAACGGCTATCAGTCGATTCATACGGTGGTGTTAGGGCCGCAGGGCAAAACGGTGGAGATCCAGATCCGTACCCGCCAGATGCATGAAGATGCCGAGCTGGGCGTGGCGGCGCACTGGAAATATAAAGAGGGGCCAACCTCCAGCAGCGCGCGCGGCGCAGCAGGTCACGAAGAGCGTATCGCCTGGCTGCGTAAGCTGATTAGCTGGCAGGAAGAGATGGCTGACTCCGGCGAGCTGCTGGAAGAGGTCCGTAGCCAGGTGTTCGACGACCGGGTTTACGTCTTTACCCCGAAAGGTGACGTGGTGGATCTGCCGGCCGGTTCGACGCCGCTCGACTTTGCCTATCATATTCACAGTGATATCGGTCACCGCTGCATCGGTGCAAAAATCGGTGGCCGCATCGTGCCGTTCACCTATCAGCTGCAGATGGGCGATCAGGTTGAAGTGATCACCCAGAAACAGCCGAACCCAAGCCGCGACTGGCTCAACCCGAATCTGGGCTATATCACGACCAGTCGTGGACGCTCAAAAATCCACAACTGGTTCCGCAAGCAGGATCGCGACAAGAACATTATCGCCGGACGGCAGATTCTGGATAACGAACTGAATCAGCTTGATATCAGCCTGCGCGAAGCAGAGAAACTGCTGCTGCCGCGCTACAACGTGACCTCACTGGAAGAGCTGCTGGCGGCGATTGGCGGCGGCGATATTCGTCTTAACCAGATGGTTAACTTCCTGCAGGCGAAGCTGAACAAGCCGAGTGCTGAAGAGGAAGATCGCGAAGCGCTGCGGCAGCTGACCCAGAAATCGTACTCGCAGCCTGCACGCAAAGAGAGTGGGCGCGTGGTCGTCGAGGGTGTGGGCAATCTGATGCACCACATTGCCCGTTGCTGTCAGCCGATTCCGGGCGATGATATTGTCGGCTTCATCACTCAGGGGCGCGGCATCTCCATTCACCGCGCCGACTGCGACCAGCTCTCTGAACTGATTTCACATGCGCCGGAACGAATCGTCGATGCCGTATGGGGCGAGAGCTACTCCAGCGGTTACTCGCTGGTGGTGCGCGTCACCGCCAACGATCGCAGCGGCTTGCTGCGTGACATCACCACCATTCTTGCCAACGAGAAAGTGAATGTACTAGGCGTCTCAAGCCGCAGCGACACTAAAAAGCAGCTGGCGACCATCGACATGGATATTGAGATCTACAACCATCAGGTACTGGGACGTGTCCTGGCGCGCCTGAACCAGGTCTCTGATATTATTGACGCCCGCCGCCTGCACTGATATTCAGCTGCACTGCGGCAACCGGAGGTTGCGCGGACGTTTTCTGCGGTACCTGAGCGTGCCGGACGCGGTTCACCCCGTCCGGTACTGTTATACGCCTCGCCTCCTTGCCCGCTGCCTGTCACCTGACTACTCAAGGACCCGTCTGAATGAACGCTATTGAGCGCCTGCTTGGCATCATGAAAACCCTGCGCGATCCCCAACATGGCTGCCCGTGGGACCGTGAACAGACCTTCACCTCTATCGCGCCCTATACGCTGGAAGAGACCTATGAAGTGCTGGACGCCATCCAGCGCGAAGATTTTGACGATCTGCGCGGCGAACTGGGCGATCTGCTGTTTCAGGTGGTGTTCTACGCGCAGATGGCCAGCGAACAGAGTCGCTTTAATTTTGAGGATATCTGTCACGCCATCAGTGACAAGCTGGAGCGCCGTCATCCGCACATTTTTGGCGATGCCACGGCAGAAACCAGCAATGACGTGCTGAAAAACTGGGAAGCGATTAAAACCGCCGAGCGGGCTGATAAAGCCCAGCATTCGGCGCTGGATGACATTCCTAAAGCGCTGCCCGCACTGATGCGTGCCCATAAGATTCAGAAGCGCTGTCACAATGTGGGATTCGACTGGACCACGCTGGGGCCGGTAGTGGCAAAAGTGCATGAAGAGATTGATGAAGTGATGCACGAGGCGCAGCAGAGCGTGGTGGACGGCGAAAAGCTGGAAGAGGAGATTGGCGACCTGCTGTTTGCCACAGTTAACCTGTCGCGTCATCTTGGCAGTAAAGCGGAAACGGCGCTGCAAAAGGCGAACGACAAGTTCGAGCGTCGGTTCCGTGAAGTGGAAACAATCATCGCAGCACAGGGGTTAAGCATGCCGGGTGCCACGCTGGAGCAGATGGAAGCGGCCTGGCAGCAGGTGAAACAGGGCGAGAAGCGCTGATTATTCCAGCGCTGTGCATAAAGTCGTCAGATATGCTTACTCGTTTCAGCGTGGCTACAACTTTGTGACGCACATCAACATTTCATTGGCAGCTATCCGCTATGTTAGGACGCAGCAATGCGTTGGAGGATGGCTGTGATTCATCAATTGTGGCTGATAGCGGTTTCCAGTATACTGTTTTCCCGTCCTGGTTATTCCACCGTCTTTAAACCTAAACTCTCAGGTTCAGCATGACAACGAATTATATTTTTGTGACCGGCGGGGTCGTTTCCTCTCTGGGTAAAGGCATTGCCGCCGCCTCCCTCGCAGCCATTCTCGAAGCTCGTGGTCTGAACGTGACCATCATGAAGCTGGACCCGTATATCAACGTGGATCCAGGCACCATGAGCCCGACCCAGCACGGCGAAGTTTTCGTCACTGATGACGGCGCTGAAACCGATCTCGATCTGGGTCACTACGAGCGCTTCATCCGCACCAAAATGTCGCGCCGTAACAACTTCACCACCGGCCGTATCTACTCAGAAGTCCTGCGCAAAGAGCGCCGTGGCGACTATCTGGGCGCAACCATTCAGGTTATCCCGCACATCACCAACGCCATCAAAGAGCGCATTATTGAAGGCGGTGAAGGTCATGATGTAGTGCTGGTCGAAATCGGCGGCACAGTAGGGGATATCGAATCACTGCCGTTCCTGGAAGCGATTCGCCAGATGGCCGTGGATGTGGGCCGCGAACACACCATGTATATGCACCTGACGCTGGTGCCTTACATGGCGGCGGCCGGTGAAGTGAAAACCAAACCGACTCAGCACTCCGTAAAAGAGCTGCTGTCGATTGGTATCCAGCCAGACGTGCTGATTTGCCGTTCTGATCGTGCCGTTCCGGCCAACGAACGCGCCAAAATCGCCCTGTTCTGTAACGTCCCTGAAAAAGCAGTTATCTCGCTGAAAGACGTGGATTCCATCTACAAGATTCCAGGCATGCTCAAGTCGCAGGGCCTGGATGACTACATCTGCAAGCGCTTCAACCTGAATGCACCGGAAGCCAACCTGGCCGAGTGGGAGCAGGTAATCTACGAAGAAGCCAATCCGGGTGGTGAAGTCACCATCGGTATGGTGGGCAAGTATGTTGAGCTGCCGGATGCCTATAAGTCAGTGATTGAAGCGCTGAAACATGGTGGCCTGAAAAATCGCGTCACCGTGAACATCAAACTGATCGATTCGCAGGATGTTGAATCCCGCGGTGTCGAATTACTGAAAGATCTGGATGCGATTCTGATCCCAGGCGGCTTCGGCTACCGTGGTGTGGAAGGCAAGCTGATGACCGCCCAGTACGCACGTGAAAACAACGTGCCGTACCTCGGCATCTGTCTGGGCATGCAGGTCGCGCTGATGGAGTTCGCGCGCAATGTCGCGGGCATGCCGGGCGCCAACTCCACTGAATTTGTGCCAGACTGTAAATACCCGGTGGTGGCATTAATCACCGAATGGCGTGACGAAGAAGGCAACGTCGAAGTCCGCAGCGAGCAGAGCGATCTGGGCGGCACCATGCGTCTGGGCAGCCAGCAGTGTCAGTTAACGCCGGGCAGCCAGGTTCGCCAGCTCTACGGCTCTGACACCATCGTTGAGCGCCATCGCCACCGCTACGAAGTGAACAATATGCTGTTAAAGCAGATTGAAGCAGCCGGTCTGCGCGTAGCAGGTCGCTCGGGTGATGATCAACTGGTTGAGATTATCGAGATCCCGAACCATCCTTGGTTTGTGGCCTGCCAGTTCCACCCTGAGTTTACCTCGACCCCACGCGACGGCCATCCGTTGTTTGCCGGCTTTGTTAAAGCCGCGCATGAGCATCAGAAGCGTTTAGCGAAGTAAGTTTCACAGACAACGCGCGAACTTTTCGCGCGTTGTCTGTCTTAGGATTGACTAACTTGTACTGAGGAAAATCGTAATGTCCAAAATCGTAAAAGTCATCGGTCGCGAAATTATCGACTCACGTGGTAACCCGACTGTTGAAGCTGAAGTGCATCTGGAAGGCGGTTTTGTAGGCCTGGCCGCTGCGCCATCAGGTGCCTCTACCGGTTCACGCGAAGCGCTGGAACTGCGTGACGGTGACAAATCACGTTTCCTGGGCAAAGGCGTAACCAAAGCCGTTGCTGCAGTAAACGGTCCGATTGCTGAAGCGGTAAAAGGCAAAGACGCGAAAGATCAGGCGAACATCGATAAGATCATGATCGACCTGGACGGTACTGAGAACAAATCTAACTTCGGTGCTAACGCCATTCTGGCTGTTTCACTGGCAGCGGCTAAAGCGGCTGCAGCCTCTAAAGGCCAGGCGCTGTATGAGCACATCGCTGAGCTGAACGGCACCCCAGGCAAATACTCTATGCCACTGCCTATGATGAACATCATCAACGGCGGCGAACATGCCGACAACAACGTCGACATCCAGGAATTCATGATCCAGCCGGTTGGCGCTTCTAACGTTAAAGAAGCTATCCGTATGGGTTCTGAAGTATTCCACAACCTGGCAAAAGTGCTGAAAAGCAAAGGCATGAGCACGGCAGTGGGTGACGAAGGCGGCTACGCACCTAACCTGGGTTCCAACGCCGAAGCGCTGGCAGTTATCGCTGAAGCGGTAAAAGCAGCAGGCTACGAGCTGGGCAAAGACATCACCCTGGCGATGGACTGTGCGGCATCTGAGTTCTATAAAGATGGCAAATACGTTCTGGCCGGTGAAGGCGGTAAAGCGTTCACCTCTGAAGAGTTCACCCACTTCCTGGAAGATCTGACTAAACAGTATCCGATCGTCTCTATCGAAGATGGCCTGGATGAATCTGACTGGGACGGCTTCGCCTACCAGACCAAAGTGCTGGGCGACAAAATCCAGCTGGTGGGTGACGACCTGTTCGTAACCAACACCAAAATCCTGAAAGAAGGTATCGATAAAGGTATCGCCAACTCCATTCTGATCAAATTCAACCAGATCGGTTCTCTGACCGAAACCCTGGCTGCGATCAAAATGGCGAAAGACGCGGGCTACACTGCCGTGATCTCTCACCGTTCAGGCGAAACTGAAGATGCAACCATCGCTGACCTGGCGGTAGGTACTGCAGCGGGCCAGATCAAAACCGGTTCAATGAGCCGTTCTGACCGTGTTGCTAAGTACAACCAGCTGATCCGTATCGAAGAAGCGCTGGGTTCTAAAGCGCCATTCAACGGTCTGAAAGAAGTTAAAGGTCAGTAATGACCCTGTGCTGATGGCGCATTAAGCGGCATCGCATACGCTGAAAGCCCCGCCTTGTGCGGGGCTTTTGCTTTTTCGTGTCGCGCAGCTGTTGTTGTGCGACACACGCTGGCATAATCAGCGCCCCGATTTATCCAGGCGAGTAAAAAATGTTCTACCCGATTAACGAAATGTTCCAGACACTGCAGGGCGAAGGTTATTACACCGGCGTGCCTGCCATTTTCATCCGCCTGCAGGGCTGCCCGGTGGGCTGTAGCTGGTGCGATACCAAACACACCTGGGAAAAGCGGGCAGATCGGGAAACGTCTCTGGGTGATATTTTGATCAAAACGGTGGAGAGCGACGCCTGGGGCGATGCCGATGCCGTCACACTGCTTCGTAGCATCGAACAGCAGGGCTGGACGGCGCGTCATGTGGTGATCACCGGTGGTGAACCGGCGATTTACGACCTGCGTCCGTTAACCACGATTCTGGAACAGCACGGTTTCCAGTGCCAGATTGAGACCAGCGGCACTCACGAGATCCACTGTTCTGAGCAGACCTGGGTGACTGTCTCGCCGAAGGTCAACATGCGCGGCGGCTACGATGTGCTGCCCCAGGCGCTGAGCCGGGCCGATGAAATTAAACATCCGGTGGCGCGTCAGCGTGATGTGGACGCACTGGATGGGCTGCTGGCGGGGATTGACGACACCAAAGCCCGAATCATCGCTCTGCAGCCTATCAGCCGCAAAGACGATGCTACACGACTCTGTATTGAAACCTGTATTGCACGCAACTGGCGTCTGTCGATGCAGACCCATAAATATCTCAATATCGCCTGATAGAGTGTGCATAGCGGTTAACCACAGGGAAGGAGCTTATGCGGGATAGAAGCGAAACAGCGTCGGATCGAAAGGCTCGATCCGACAGGCTTAGCCGCGGTAAACGCAGCCTGCGGTGCAGGTTTCTTTGATCATGACCGCGCTTAACAGCGGCAGTTGCGGCTTCATCTGATCCCAGATCCATTTTGCCAGCACTTCGCTGGTGGGATTTTCCAGGCCAGGAATATCATTCAGATAGTAGTGGTCCAGCCGATTGTACAGAGGCTTAAACGCCGCCTTCAGTTCAGCAAAATCCATAACCCAGCCGGTATGCGCATCCACTTCGCCGGTAATCTCCAGACGAACCAGGAACGAATGACCGTGCAGACGGCCACATTTGTGTCCGGCCGGCACATTCGGAAGATGGTGCGCGGCTTCGAACTGGAACTCTTTAAACAAGGTGGTAGACATAGTGGTTCTCAGACATTAAAAAACCGCTGAATTCTACCTGATTACCGCTTTTTTCGCACCCGCGCCGCACAAAGCGATACTTTCACATCCGATTGCCGGATCGTGTCCAGCTAATTAACTGATAAATCATCCGTTTACTTACCAGTTTTAACGATTAGCTCTACCAGAAAAACCACTTAGTCATTTTGGTTATTTGATATGTCGAAGGCGTATTTAATCGTTAATATACAGCCCGGTAACCTACGCACTCTTCCGCCACTTTACGGTCCGGACTTCTGATACTGGAATTTTTAACGCGATGACGACTCAGGCACCTGGTTCACTGCTTCCGCTCTCCCCGGAACAACTCGCCCGCTTACAGGCGGCGACGACAGATTATTCCCCGACTCAACTGGCGTGGCTGTCAGGCTATTTCTGGGGCCGGGTAGAGCAGACGCCGGGTAGCGCCGTCGCCAGCAGCGCACCGTCCGCGCCCGCCGCTGAAACGCCGGTTATTACCCTGCTTTCTGCTTCCCAGACCGGCAATGCCCGTCGTCTGGCTGAGCAGCTGCGTGATGACCTGCTGGCCGCGAAGCTGAACGTAAACCTGGTCAATGCCGGTGATTACAAGTTTAAGCAGATTGGCCAGGAAAAAATGCTGGTGGTCGTAACCTCTACTCAGGGCGAAGGCGAGCCGCCGGAAGAGGCGGTAGCGCTGCATAAATTCCTGATGTCGAAGAAGGCACCAAAAATGGAGGGTGCTGCCTTTGCGGTGTTTGGCCTGGGCGACACCTCTTATGAATTCTTCAGTCAGGCGGGCAAAGATTTTGACAGTCGTCTGGCTGAGCTGGGCGGCGAACGCCTTCTGGATCGCGTTGATGCGGATGTCGAGTATGCAGAGCAGGCTTCCGCCTGGCGCAGTGCGCTGACCGACATTCTGAAACAGCGCGTGCCCACCGAATCTCCGGCGCAGGCTGCGGCGACAGCGGCAGGCAGCGTTAATGAAGTGACCACCAGCCCCTACAGCAAAGAGTCTCCACTCAGCGCCAGTCTGGCGGTGAATCAGAAAATTACCGGACGTGACTCAGATAAAGATGTGCGCCATATCGAAATCGATCTGGGCGACTCCGGTCTGCGCTACCAGCCGGGCGATGCGCTGGGAGTCTGGTATGAAAATGACGTGGCACTGGTCAGTGAACTGCTGGAGCTGGTCTGGCTGAAAGGCGATGAGCCGGTAGAGATTCAGGGCAAAACCCTGCCGCTGGCGGAGGCGCTGCAAAAGCATTTCGAGCTGACGGTGAACACCGCGCAGATCGTCGCGCAGTACGCCCAGCTGTCCCGTAATGCGGAGCTGCTGGCGCTGGTGGATGATAAAGCCCGGTTGCAGCACTATGCGCAGAACTATCCGATTGTGGATATGGTGCGTCTGGCTCCGGCTGAACTCACGGCAGAACAGCTGACCGGCCTGCTGCGACCGCTGACGCCGCGACTCTATTCTATCGCCTCTTCGCAGGCCGAAACCGACACCGAAGTGCACATCACCGTGGGTGCAGTGCGCTTCGATATTGAAGGTCGCCAGCGCGGCGGCGGTGCATCGACCTGGCTGGCCGATCGCATTGAAGAAGAGGGCGAAGTCCGTGTCTTCATTGAGCACAACGATAATTTCCGCCTGCCGGCTAATCCGGACGCGCCGGTGATCATGATTGGCCCGGGCACCGGCATCGCGCCGTTCCGCGCCTTTATGCAGCAGCGCGACAACGACGGTGCCAGCGGCAAAAACTGGCTATTCTTTGGTAATCCGCACTTCACCGACGATTTCCTCTATCAGGTGGAGTGGCAGAAATATGTGAAGGATGGGCTGCTGACCCATATCGATCTCGCCTGGTCACGCGATCAGGCCGAGAAGATTTACGTACAGGATAAGATCCGCGCGAAAGGGGCTGAAGTCTGGCGCTGGATTGAAGAGGGCGCGCATCTGTATGTCTGTGGCGACGCGAATCGTATGGCAAAAGACGTCGAGCAGGCCCTGCTGGATGTGGTGGTCGAACACGGCGGAATGGATCGTGAAACGGCCGACGAATTTTTAAGTGAGCTGCGCATTGAGCGCCGTTATCAGCGAGACGTTTACTAATGAGCGATAAACACCCTGGACCGCTGGTTGTAGAAGGCAAATTAGCAGACGCTGAGCGTCTGAAGAAGCAGAGCAACTATCTGCGCGGCACCATCAAAGAAGATTTGGAAGAAGGTCTGACCGGCGGCTTTACCGGCGATAACTTCCTGCTGATCCGTTTTCACGGCATGTACCAGCAGGACGACCGCGACATCCGTGCCGAACGTGCAGAGCAGAAACTGGAGCCTCGCCACGCCATGATGCTGCGCTGCCGACTGCCGGGCGGGATCATCACGCCGACGCAGTGGCTGGCCATCGACAAATTTGCTACCGATAAAACCATTTATGGCAGCATCCGTCTGACCAACCGTCAGACTTTCCAGTTTCACGGTATTCTGAAGAAGAACGTCAAGCCGACGCATCAGATGCTGCATGAAGTGGGGCTGGATGCGCTGGCGACCGCCAACGACGTCAACCGTAACGTGCTCTGTACGTCGAACCCGGTTGAGTCGGAACTGCATCAGGAAGCGTATGAGTGGGCGAAGAAGCTCTCCGAGCATCTGCTGCCGCGCACCCGTGCCTATGCAGAAATCTGGTGGGATAAAGAAAAAGTCGCGACAACAGACGAAGAGCCGATTCTCGGTGAAACCTATCTGCCGCGTAAATTCAAAACTACCGTGGTGATCCCGCCGCACAACGATGTGGATCTGCACGCCAACGATCTGAACTTTGTTGCCGTCGCCGAGAATGGCAAGCTGGTGGGCTTCAACCTGCTGGTGGGTGGCGGCCTGTCGATTGAGCACGGTAACAAAGCGACTTACGCGCGTACCGCCAGCGAATTTGGTTACTTCCCGGTTGAGAAGATCCTTGATGTTGCCGAGGCGGTCGTGACGACGCAGCGTGACTGGGGTAACCGTACCGATCGTAAAAACGCCAAAACCAAATATACCCTTGAACGTGTTGGTGTCGAGACCTTTAAAGCGGAAGTTGAAAAGCGCGCTGGCCTGACGTTTGAGCCGATCCGTCCCTATGAGTTCACCACCCGTGGCGATCGCATTGGCTGGATCAAAGGCATCGACAACAAATGGCACCTCACGCTGTTTATCGAAAATGGTCGCCTGCTCGACTATCCGGGCCGACCGCTGAAAAGCGGCATCGCGGAAATTGCGAAAATCCATCAGGGTGACTTCCGCCTGACAGCCAACCAGAACCTGATTGTGGCGGGTGTGCCGGAAAGCGAAAAAGCGCAGATTGAAGCGATCGCCCGCGAACATGGTCTGATGGATCATGTGACGCCACAGCGCGAAAACTCCATGGCCTGCGTTGCGTTCCCGACCTGTCCGCTGGCGATGGCAGAAGCCGAACGCTTCCTGCCCGCGTTTGTGACCAAAGTCGAGGGCATCATGCACGCGCATGGCGTTGGTGATGAGCACATAGTGTTACGCGTTACCGGTTGTCCGAACGGTTGCGGCCGTGCCATGCTGGCGGAGCTGGGTCTGGTGGGTAAAGCGCCAGGCCGCTACAACCTGCATCTGGGCGGAAACCGCAGCGGAACGCGTATTCCCCGTATGTACCGTGAAAACATTAACGAAAGCGAAATTCTCGCCACCATTGATGAGCTGGTGGGACGCTGGGCCACCGAGCGCCAGGCCGCTGAAGGCTTTGGTGACTTCACCATCCGCGCAGGCATTGTTGCGCCGGTGCTGGACCCGGCACGCGACTTCTGGGAGGAAGCAAAATGAGTCAGCCCGACCTCGCAGCACTGAATGAGATGTCCAAAGTCCAGCGCGCGATGGCGCTGGCCGCGACTAATGCGCAGCTGGAAAAGTCATCAGCAGAAGAGCGGGTCAGCTGGGCGCTGGAGAATTTACCGGGCGCTTACGTGCTCTCCTCCAGTTTCGGTATTCAGGCGGCGGTGTCGCTGCATCTGGTGACGCGTCAGCAGCCCGATATTCCGGTGATCCTCACCGACACCGGCTATCTGTTCCCGGAGACCTATCGT
>Ga0153975_1000298_pt1 | contig 15158 bp, 17 predicted proteins | sample TSGA059MetaG_FD_104694 | JGI IMG/M metagenome (GOLD analysis project Ga0153975, IMG submission 104694) | Attine ant fungus gardens microbial communities from Georgia, USA - TSGA059 MetaG | ecosystem: Host-associated > Fungi > Mycelium > Unclassified | place: USA: Georgia, Yuchi Wildlife... | reverse complement strand
GGATGTTGCATGTCGGTTGATTCTCGAACTCGCTGGCGGCGGAGAATAGGAAAACCAGGTCTACTGTATCATGCCAAGTGCTATTTGCTCATTATCGATAGATGCTTTCTTTGTTGTTTGTTTGTTTCTTTTTTTTTTCCCCTTCTCACTGTTACCCATCTAGCATTGATCTAACACGCTTGTACTCTTATGTCACTTCGTTTAACCCAATCCCGAAGCCACAGTATACAACTTCGATCGAATACTTACGGTGCAATAGCCAGCCAAAGAGAGTAGACCACAAAAAGATGAAATCCTGAAGGCTGCAAGGGTGTGTAAGCATTTCGTCAACTTCGCGGTTGGCAGAGGCATAGAAGTGGCAAAAATCTTCGGATACGGGGAATCGAACCCCGAGCTGCCGCGTGAGAGGCGGCAATGTTAACCATTACACCATATCCGATTGTTGATTAGTACTGATAATGTACTTGTAGAAATGTATTTAGCAACTCGAGAATAGGGATAGGAGCACTTAGAACTCAAGAAACGTACCAATGTCGCTGGTTAATCATACGGTGCCATGAATACATAAAACATAGAAGTACATAGAAGTCGAATCACGGTGCCAAGTAGCGCCATTAGAAGGAAGACAGCCGTCACTTCTTAATAATGGGTGGGGCTTTTGAATGTGCCATGGAGGATGTCAATTCAGGAACCCAAACAGGTTCTACCTCCAGGTTCGCCTTCGGTCGGTACTTCCCACCTTTGAGAAAATCTGCCTCCATACGAATCTTGACAGACCGGTGGACTTTGACCTTAACCGTGTTTTGGCGCCGAATTTGGCGGCCCCGTCCCAAATTAGTTCTTCCAGCAAGGTAAGCATGATATCAAAGAGCAAGACGCGAGGTGACTGACCTGCATATTACGACATCATGGTTATCACTATCATCTTGGTAGAAAATGGGTTGCGGAATGCACTCCAGAAACCACCAAAAGCACGGCTTTTGGAGCTCGTCATACACCGGGCTGAGAGCATCTGCCACCTCCTCGAGTTCCTCACTCTTGAAATCATCATAGATGGTTGCAAGATCAGTAACCTTTTTAGCCGGGACACGGGGAGCGGGAGAATGATGCATGATAAGATCGGGTCGCTCTTTCATATGTGGATAGAGTGTTAAAGGATCCACGAGTGTTAAAGGATCCACGAGTGTTAAAGGATCCACGAGTGTTAAAGGATCCATGCCAATTTGTTTGAACATCTCCCGATTGAAGAGGATGCCAACTTCAGTTTTAAAGCACTCTCGAATCATCCACCGAAGAGGGATGCGTGCCAGACTATTACGAGTATTGTTATCGACTGAACCTCCACCGACATCTGCTGCGTTGTTAGTGGGGTGCTTTGGACATCTCGAGGTGCGTACCGCAATGACATCCAGCAAACCAAACTTCTTCAACGCTCGTGCCTCCATCGGAAGTCAATTGTTGATGCTCTAGTGAAGGCTGACATTGTTCATGATGATGCGATTTGTTACTTTCAATACTGTCCTGGTTGTTCTGGCGTTTTAGAAAATGCTTCAAGAAGCGAGGTATTCTATCATGTTTGATCCGAGACTTGTCCTTCTCATTCGGACGTTTCCAAGTACACTGTTTGAAGTGCCTGACCATTGCAAGTCAGGAAACGAGCATCGAAGAGAAGTTTGAGGCACATACACTCGACGTTCATCAAGAGACAACGCATGACGGAAAAACTTGATACTGTTGTCTCCATGTGTGAAGGGTAATTGTTTCGGAATGAACCCCACTGAACTGACGGTATCCCTGTCACAAATGAGTTTTCGACAACCACACAAAAGCACCGGAGGAACATACCAAACACCGATAAATTCGATATTCACATGTTGAGAGAAAGCCTTCTTGAATGCAGCACTTTGCTCCTTGCCTTTTTTATTATCACGGCTGTACATATGGTATGCAAAAGGGACCTGCTGATGGTTGCAACGAGGTATAATGCCAACTTTATGAACCCTGCAAGTATAACATGCTAGGAATATGACCAACAGGACCTAGGAAAACCAACTTACATCCCAGCGAGCGCGCGTGCAGTGTAGGCGCCTCTTGAAAACCCGAAGATGCAGATTTTATCACCGGCCTCATCTACAAAAACCAGTTAGCCGCGTCACCTACGCGAGACGCTCTAGCTTACAATTCTGCATGAGAAACTCATATCCGCCTGTTCAAAATCAGTAGGAGGAATTCGACGGGTAGGGTCAACCGACCCATCACATGGGCATCGAGGTCATTTGCGAACATCATGTCCACAAGCTTGGAGATCTTGGCCCTCAAGGGTGTGGCTATTTTCGGAATCGTATATGTTCCTATGCCGGCCTATGAACATCACATGCAACGCAGGGCAAGCAGGACAGCCAGGTAACATGTAAGTAAACCCCATTTTTATTCATAGTTAGGAGTACCTGATAATAAACCAACTGAGAGGGATGACCCTTGACAAGCATGCTGAAGAACTGGACAACGTTAGAGTTCTGATTGGCCAGTCAGGGCAGGGCTCGAACAAAAGACGAGAGTATCATACATCTGAACAGAACTGTTCGACAGAAGCTGGTCAGCTAACCGACACTATCGGGGAACGAGGCGCACTCACTCGGTTACCAGTTCCATCACTCAACAGAATTGTCAGTTAGATACCAAAGCGCCTTATAGAAACGACCTACAAACACAGCACCAGCATCCTGCGGGATTTGGAATGTATATGAGGTATCACGTTGGGATCATGTGGTGTGCTAATAGTAGCAGAAGAAGATGTGTCCGAAACACCAGGATAATCATCGGGCACCGGCGGAGATGGTGACTTCTCCTGGAAAGTTAAGTGCGACATGATTCCTGCTATGAGTGAAGGGGACAAAGTCTGTGAATGAAGCCGAAACGAGTTCTTATATTTTTCAGTGCCAGGAGTAAGCCAGGGGGGCACCTGCCACTGTGCCCTGGGACCTGTATGAAAAGCCTCCCTGGATCATCACAATCATCACGATAATGCTTTACAATACAAAATACCAGACCTTTTTGTGATGTCGGCCCTCTGGTGATGCCGATCATATAAGTTCCGCGACAAGGCCTGAGTAGGTGCGTGCCATCAATGTCACTGCAGTAGTAAACACCGTGACGGCGGTGCCCAAGTGCCTTATTATTTACCGCTGAACTATTAACTTGAACGGAAGTTGCCTAGAACATTATCTGTTACGCCCACTACCCGTACTGTAACAATGGCTGTTCTCTGCTATATGATTGGCTCCAGCATCTAGATTTCGACGTTTAGAAATTAGAATCAGAGTTAGCGGAAATTCGGAATACATTGATGGCTTTTGTGTTCAACGCCCCACGGGCCACCACAACTTGAGCTATCCTTCCACACGAATGGTACGATTGATGGGAAGAAAGAGGAAAAAGTTCAACCCAGCGAGATGGAGACGAAACGTTGAAGGGAACGAAGAGGTACAACTTAACTTGCAGTACGTACATTGGACCTGAATCAATACACATTATTTCATCACGTGCCTTGGGGACCACCACAGGGGCTAGTGGCGTTCCTGTTAGCTTTATCCATAGGTGCCAAGCTCTTCTACCAAGCCCATGAGCTATAGGCTGTTATGAGGCATAGATAACGAAGTGCGTTTGACACTCAGATTATTTTACTTTGTGGGATTCACGCTGAGCTACTGAGAGCTTGACACACTTTTAGACCTCTGCCACAACTTGAAAGCAAGTGGATGGAGCAAAACGCAGAAACGATTATTAAATACCATTCAATATATAACAAGCACATGGAAATTGAATCACGGTTCCAATGCAGGAACCCATGTAGGCTCCGTCTTCCAGTCCACTTTCGCTTTCGGCAGGTACTTCCCCTCTTTGATGACACAGGCCGCCTCCATACGAATCTTAACAGACCGGTGAATCTTGACGGGAGCCTTGTTTTGAAGCGAAACGTAGCGGCCATGTCCCCAGTTAGTCCTTCCAAAAAGGTAAGCATGATAGTAAAGAGAAAGTTCAACACAACTCACTTGTGCCTTCTGACATCGTGGTTATCCTCATCACTTTGGTAGTAAATTAGTTGTGGAGTGCATTCCAGAATCCACCACAAGTGCCGAAGCCATCCATTTTCAAGCTCGTCATGCGCTTCGCTGATAACATCGGCCACGTCCTCGAGTTCCTCACTTACGAAATCACTATAGATTTCTTCAGGATCAATGGGTTTGTCATCCGGGTGGTGTTTAAGCGGACACTGGCCAGGTGAACAGGGAGTATGATATATGATTTTGGGCTGCTTAAAAAGTGGATCGAGTGTCTCGGGATCCATGCCAATACGTTTGAATGTCTCCCGACGGAAGAGTATGCCAACTCCAGTTTTGAAGCACTCTCGAACCATCCACCGAAGAGGTATGCGTGCTAGGCTATTGCGAGTATTGTTCGCGACGGAACCTCCACCAACGTCTGTTGGGTGATCAGTAGAGTGTTTTGTCCATATCGGGGTTCGTACCGCAATGGTGTCCAGCAAACCAAACCTCTTCAACATTTGTCTCTGTAACGGAAGTCGTATATTGACTCTCTAGTAGAGGCTGGCAGTGGTCATGATGGTGGGAACTGTGACTGTCAATACTGTCGTGGCTGTCCCGGAACTTCCCCGGGAAGCTGCCGGGCATTTTGTCGTGTATAGATCCACACTTCTCTAAGTCCTCCTTGTTCGCACGTTGCCAAGTACTTGGTTTGAAGCGCCTGACCATTGCAAGTCAGGAAATGGAGCGTTACAGAGGTTTTCTGGGCACATACACTCGACGTTCATCAAGAGACAGTGCGTGACGGAAAAACTTGATAGCATCGTTTGCTCGCGTAAAGGGAAGCCTTTTAGGAATAATTCCCACCGAACTGACGGTATCCCTAATCACAGATGAGTTTTCAAAAACTACATCAGTCGCAAGAACATACCAAACACCGACAAATTCGATGTCCGCATGGACAGAAAAGGTCCTTTTAAAGTCAGTGCTTTCTCTCCAGCCCTTCGTATCATCGCGGGAGTACATATTATATGCAAAGGGAACCTGCTGATGGTTGCAACGAGGTATGATACCAACTTTTTGAACCCTGCAAGGATAATAATGTTGGGAATGTTATTATATGACCAGAAGGATTTTGGAAGAGTCAAGACTTACATTCCAGCGAGAGCGCGCGCAGTGTAGGCGCCTCTTGAAAACCCGAAGAGGCAGATTTTATCGCCAGGTTCATCTGCGAGAGCTAAGATTAGTAACGTCAACATCGTGGAGCGCCCTAGCTTACAATTCTGCATGAGAAACTCGTATCCGGCTGTTTGAAATTAGTAGGAGGAAGGAGAAAACATATGTTGACCGACCCATCACATGGGCGTCGAGGTGACTCCCATACATCATATCTATAGTCTTAGATATTGTGGCCATGAGGGATGTTGCCCAATGCGGAATGGTATATGTTCCTATACCGGCCTGTAGTGACGAAGATGGTTAGCTGTCGTGTAAGACAAGCTCAAAATTCGAACAGTACCTGGTAATACACCATTTGCTGAGAGGGTTTATCCTTGACAAGCATGTTGAATAGTTGGACAACATTGGAGTTCTGATTGATCAGTCAGAGCAGGGCTTAAACGAAAAATGAACAGAATAACACACATCTGAATCGAACTGTTCGACAAAAGTAAATCAGCTAATCGACGTTAGCAGTACGAAGTGCACTCACTTGGTCACCGGTTCCATCACTCGACAAGCATCGTTAGTCAGAAACTCAAGCGCCTCATAAAATAGACCTACAAACACAGTACCAGCGTCCTGTGGGAGTGTTTAGCAGGAATCATGTTGGGATCATACGCCGATGGGTCGGTAGTGGGACAATCATTGGTCGCCGTTGAAGATGGTAATTTCTGCTGGAACGTTGAACTCTGCATGTTTCGTGCTATGTGTGTAGGGGACAATGTCTGTGAATGAATTCTTCGCAGGTTCGTATGGCTTTTAAAGACCCAGGAGCAAGCTAAGGGGAGACGTATGTGCCTTGGCACGAATGTTTTTGCCGGCTTGTTCTCATCGTCGTAATGCTCTTATGCTGTTGAGCGACCCGTCGTGCGAGGGAAGTGATGACCCAGACCTCGAAATTTGTTACGAGTCGGCCTCTTGTGATGCCGATCATCTAAGCTATCGACAACCCCTGAATCGGTGCCGCCGCTGCAGTCGTAGGTACGACAATGATGCCGTATTTTTCAGCGCCGAGTCGTTGATGGAAGGGGTCTAGAATGTGTATCTGCTACAGCCACCACCACTGGTTGAACAATATCTGCCCCTCTGCCAGCAGCGACTGCCGTACCCTCGGCTCCGGCATGTGGTTTGGAATCTGGATTTTGGTACGTCTTCCTTAACGAATTCAGGATACCTCAAAACTCTTGGCATCCAATGCCCTCCTTCCGCATAGTTCCAACTGACGATATTGTCCACGACGGGAAAGAGGAAAACCTGCAAAACGCTAAGCACAACCCAGTCAGATGGATGGGAAACAAGGCGGAGAGAATGGAGAGGCGAACCTGAGGACCTTTTTTTATGATAGGCACAAGTAACTAGTTCATTGGACCTGAATCAAACAGTAATTCGTCTCGCACGTACCTTGCGCCTGCGCGCCCGCAGAGATCGTGGGTCACCCCCGTCCAATTATAATATAGTTCAAGATTCAACAACGTGATCCATTCGTATGAGTCGTCCAATCAGAATTGATGAATTCGAACTTGATCACTGGAGATCGCTGATACATATATAGGAATCCTTGCATTGAACTCCGAGTCATCGGTACTACAAACTCAATTGATCAGAGCTGAAACAAGCTTCAAAGCTTCATACTTGGCTGGAGCAATGCGCATGACAATATGGCAGAGAAATAGTTCGCTTCAAGTTCTAGCTAAGTCCACTCTTCATGGCCCACTTATAAGTGGGCCTGATGCATTTCACGTTCAATTTGCCTTGCTTGGAGCTTCCACCAAAATACTATCACCCCAGATCAACCCCCAGTACCCTCAACTCGAACTAAGAGTTACAACCAATAGATTATAGCATTAACAAGCACTACAATACCGAATACAACTCACACCGTAGAGCGAATACGAGAACGATACTCAGGACGTAAAAATGGGGCATGAAACAGCTTAGTCGACCCATTGAGGTTCCACCTTCAATTTTGCCTTCGGCCAGTACTTTCCACCCACAAGATCATCTGCTTCCATACGAATCTTGACAGACCTATGGAATTTGACACCAACCTTGTGTTGGCGCGGAATGTGGCGGCCACGTCCCATATTAACCCTTCCAGTAAGTCAGTATCATAGCCATCGAGCACGATGATGATGTAACGCACGTGTATTCGCTGATCCACTCATCGTCATTATTTTGGTAGCGGAGCGGTTGTGGAATGACCTCCAAAATCCACCATGCAAGACTGGCACTCAGTTGGTCATACATTGGGCAGGTAGCGTCGTTCAGATCCTCGAGTTCTTCATTGACAAAATCACCGCCATCACTATAGGCGACGATTGTAGGATCGCCATTCACTACTTTAGGCCGAGGAAGTAAAAGGGCCTTGGCCGTTGAGTCTGGTGTACCAGGAACAGATACGGCTCTCGGAGATTCATACAGGGGAGGGGGCCGCTGAAGCACATGGGGATATAGTGTCGCAGGATCCATGCCAATTTGTTTGAACATGTCCCGGTGGAAGAGGATACCGATATTGAGTTTGAAGATCTCTCGAAGCATCCACCGAAGAGGTATACGGGCTAGGCTGTTGCGAGTACCGTTCTCGACTGAACCTCCGCCGACATCTGCTGCATGATTAGTGGTGTGTTTCGCCAATCTGGAGGTTCGTACCGCAGTGAGCACCAGCAAACCATACTTCTTCAACGTCCGTCGCTATAATGGAGGTTGAGTATTGGCGCTCCAGCTCAGGAAGAACTTGGTCAGAGTGGTGATGGTGACTTGATCCTTTAGTCTTCTCAGTGTCCGTGCTGCCTTGACGGCCCTGGAACTTCGGGTAATGCCTCCGGATGCTGCGAGGCATTTCGTTACGTTTGACCCCGAGATCCTTGTCCTTATCGGTAGGACGTGCCCAGTGATTTGGTTTAAAACGCCTGAGCATTGCAAGTCAGGACATCACACTAAAGTAGAATTCGGGCTACATACACCCGATGCTCATCAAGAGACAGTGCGTGACGGAAGTACCGGATGTTATTGTTTGCCCGTGTGAAGGGCAATCTTTTGGGAAGGATTCCTACTGAACTGACAGTGTCCCTACCAGCGAATGAAATTGCAGTCACATATAGAGCGGTAGAGAACCTACCAAACGCCGACAAATTCAATATCCACGTTGATAGAGAACGCCTTCTTGAATGCAGTGCTTTGTTTCCATCCTTCGTCATCGTCACGACTGTACATGTTGTATGCAAAAGGAACCTGCTGGTGGTTGCAGGTAGGTAACAGGCCGACCTTGTGGATCCTGCAGGTACGACATGCTAAGAAATATGGCAGACACCATCTGGGAAGACCTACATTCCAGCAAGCGCGCGTGCCGTGTAGGCGCCTCTTGAGAAACCGAAGATGCAAATTTTATCGCCACCCTTATCTGCAAAAGTCAAAGTGAATAACATCCCCTGCATCAGGCGTTCCAGCTTACAATTCTGCATAAGAAACTCGTATCCCCCTGTTTGAAATTAATAATTGGTGATAAGAGCATGATAATATTGACCAACCCATCACATGGGCATTGAGGTGGTTCCCAATCATCATATCCACGGTCTTTGAGAGCTTCGCCATCATGGGTGTAGCCATTTCCGGAATAGTGTACGTTCCTATTCCAGCCTATGTCACAACGTAGATAAGTAAGGAACGTTCAGGTTCGACTCAGTGTCACGGTACCTGATAATACACCATCTGCTCAAGGGGATCATCCTTCATAAGCATGCTGAACAGTTGGACAATGTTGGAGTTCTAAACGACAAGTTCAAATCAGGGCTCGAAAAAAAGATGAAGACATAGCAACACACATCTGAATCGAACTGTTCAACAGAAAATGATCAGCTAATGAATACTATCAGGGTCGAAACTCGCTCACTTGGTCACCGGTTCCATCACTTAATAGCATAGTCAGTCAGGAATGACAGCACCTAGAACATGTAAAAATGTCTTACAAACAAAGCACCAATGTCCTGTTGGTATGTGCAGGGGGTATCATGGCATCGAAAGGATGTGACGGGTTCTGCCCAGTAGGTGACGAAAGGACATCTGGAATTTCAGAATAGTCATTGATCACCAGTGGCGATGGTCGTGCTTGCTGCTGAATCGGCGGCGCGTCTTCTCCCATGATTGATGAGGGACAAAACCTATCAACAGGTGGCCTTTTAAGAACCGGGAGGTTCATATAATAATAAATGTCAGGATATTACTTCCTCGCTTCCTGTATGAAAAGCTTCCGTTGGCGTCAAATATTGCTCTATCCGGAACCGAGGTACCAAACCTCAAGGCCTCATGGCTATGAGCGTCTCACTCGACGTCTGGCCCTAGTAGGCACTCTGGGATATGCCATTCATCGCATGGAAGAGAATGTGCCAACCTGATTAGTATGGTTTCCTGTAATTTGTTATTACATTGGGCTTCAGTAGCATACTGTTTTACATGCGAGTCGTGCCGCGGAGTTCAAATTTGACGAGCCCCACGGCGCGCCTACTTGTCTCAAATAAACTTTGGCTTCCGAATAACCGAGTTTACCACGAATCGCATCACCAATCGGAAGGAAGGTGAAATTGCACCGAGTGACAATTGCAAATAGCATTCGCGCTCGTGCTTCACATGCTTCACATCACAGACACTGTGTCATTATGCAAAACGTGCACGTTGATATTGATATATTGATACCGCAACTGGCGAACAAAGTATCCCTCAAGCTTCTTGCATAACTACCTTGCTGTGTCTAAGTAGCGTACTACGGTAATGATGCCTGTGTTTTTCTGCATCGAATAGGCGCAGATTCTCCATCGTGTAATACCTATGACTAGCGACGACATTTGATTGGTGGAAGAGCCCTCAAGTTAACCAAAACAAGGATTTACGAAACAACACCTTGGCCTAAACCAAACACGTTCACTGTGTCAAAAACCAGTTATTGAAGCAACTTTGCTGACCTCAGTCGGCCGGGCATTGAAAATTAAATCATCTCGCCCGTATCTGACCGGGGACCGTGCACGTGTATGACTTAGCAGAATCTGCATCGAAATTTTGGTTAGCATGTACTGATGCGGAACAAGAATCCCAGCTACATCTTACACAGACCCACGATCAGACAGGCGCCTCGAATTGTCCTCGGACGATCATATCGTGTGCGGTGGAGGGGAGTGAAGTGCTTTCTTGATAACGCACGAACATCCGTAAACTGGAGTAGAGCAAGTTGACAATATGTAGCACGTACTTGCTAGGACATAGGTCTCGCTTGGAAGTGGATCGAGCGAAAAACGCCCCACTTTGAACTCAAACGTAGGACCGCGGCAGATCCCGGCAATATGTGCACTTTGTCCCCCCACACACTTTCAACTTGTCAGGCAGTGATATGCCAGGGCAGTGGATGATACCGGGGGAGAACTCGTCATGGAATGTCGGGTATCAGTATGGCTCATGAGGTACCCGCTCAGGCGCTAACGGCCACACTGGCACATTTCAGTTGGAAAAAAAGCTAGTGTCCGAGCATTGTTCACAGCACTGGCGTTTTTCGGAAGTTCAACGCGAGGTCGATGATCATGTTCGGGTTGCAAGAAGAACAGTAACAAGAGCTATTGACGCCCTGGAAATCAAATTTAGAGAAGCGCTTATTTCATCACAGGCAGAGTATGAGCGCTTGAGCACACGTTCTGTCTCCAACTGCAATTCAATTTGGTAACCGTTTCGGCATTTCCCGAGCGGATACCTCTGGCATGAATGTCTAGAGATATAGCCGAGAGTCGCCGGCAGAATGAGTATCCGATAGTTAATTCATTCAACAACTTGTCCAACTGAAGAAGCGCAAGTCCGACAAAGAAGAGGCTGAGAATTCACCGTTACATGGAGCGTTGCAACGTTGAAGCTTGGCTGCGGAGGGCAGTCAAGCCTTAGTTGTGCTTAGTCATGGATGATCACGTTGGAGATAGCAAAGTGCTTCTGTTGCCCTGTTACGCGTTTATAATCGCGCTCAATGACTAGAACAACAGAGTTCAAGTTGAAAACTGGCGAACAGAAGGAAAGGAAAAAACCTGGCAGAGTGCCTACGTCTTGTGCAGAGTGTAGAAGGCAAGTTCCCTCGTCGCTTAATTTACGCAAATTGTTGACTTGTCCTTCGTCGGGTCTTGGTCGAATCAGACTCAAACTTCGCTGCGATCGTAAGGTCTGCAGATAAGATTTCTACTTGGGTCCGCTCGCTGACCCGCTATCAGGTCCCATGCGAGACCTGCATCAAACGTGGTTGCGCATCAATATGTCCCAATGGTTTGCTCTTTCTATGATCTGTGTGTGAAGGTGCCTGGCCTGAGGCTTTGTATATAGGATCTTTGACGGCGGGGAAGGGCAACCGGTACGCGATTCCTCTTCTCCTTCTCTCACCATGAAGGCATTGAGACTTTATACAGCCTTGTTCTTGCAAATACGGAGCAGCTGCACAACAGGATCGAAGTCATGTCAGCGCGGATACGTGAACTGGAGGAAGCGCTTCGCCAAATGCACTCTGAAAAGTCTGATCTACCGCATCCACTGCTTGCAGACTCCATCACAGTCATTTCGCATGATAGTCCAGAATCCCCCTCGAGCAACAACTCTCCAGAGCAACCTCTTTTGATTTCAAACAAGGATAACTCTGATTCTGTCATCGATGCATTTGGTGAGGCCTTTCAACCTTAGGTTCACACCTGTGGCTAAGTATTCTTGTAGGTACGCTCACCATAGGCACTCGCGGTGAAACCATTTTCATGAGTGGGACTGCTCGCTCGGAAGTAAGTCCAGAAATGCATCATCATGTACTACGCACTGAACCTCCTGGTAGTATCTCATTCAGGTGCACTTGGTTGTGATTGCTTGTTAACTATGCTTATCCGACCTCTTTTCAGCCACCTTTGAAACAACAACCGAAACCTCTATTTTCTGAGACATATCCACAACTTTCAAAAGAGATACTTGACGCTTGGTTGCCCGGTTCTGAAAATGTCCCGTTTGATAACCGCCTTCGTGCACCTGTTTTTTCCTACTTACCTCCATTATCAGAGGCGGTTCGCCTCAGTGAGATCTACCTCGAATGGGGTAAAGCCTTGTGCGTCCATGTACCCTTTGGAGATTGCTGACTGACCGCCTCCTCGTTGATCAGGTGGAATCCCTTGACACGGTCAGACCTTTTCGACAATGTCCTCGGAAGTGTTTATCGCGCAGAGTATGTTCCTTTCCTTTCATCCTTGTCATCCTGACCATGCATCCCAACAGTTGTTACGAGGCAATACCTGGTCCTCACGACCTCTCACTCCTGTTCAGCGTGTTCGCTCTTGCAACCCTCTTTGACTTCACCAAGCCTTCTTATGCCGTGGAGGCAAAGGAGTATCACATTTTATCGCAGGTATCAATGCACTTTACTTCGCCTTGTTTAGAAACGAGTGTCCATACTGTGACCGCACTGGTCTGTTTGTTCTCCCAGCGAGAACCCAAAGTGCAGATGCTGAAACTATACATCAGGTACATATCGTGCAGTATCTGGAAATGAGTGACCTGGAGATGGATTCGAGTAATTCGTACGTGTTCGTTGGTTTAGCTGTCAAGCTTGGCTACAGGGTTCGTCCTTCCGCTCCATATATTACAAGTCTCTTATTCATTTTTCTAGATTGGCATCCGTATGTTTTTCGTTCTCTCGGTTCGGGTTACCTGAAATTGACGGCATGCTCCAAGATCTCTCGAGTGCCCGGTGGAAGCTCAGCGACGATGTTGTACAAGCACGTAGTTCTGTTTTTTGGCAGTTGTTCATGATGGACACCTGGATTGTGCGACATTCAAATCCGCGTGCTGTAACGTCCTACTCATGTTGCGTTGCGTAGAGTTTCTATGCTGGTCGCCCACCAAACGTTTCTCCCGACTGGGTCGATACTCCGTACCCCAACGATGATTTCGCAGTCATCGACAAAGGGAAAAAGGAGATGAGCTGTATGTTCCCTCAGCGTCATACTTCACTATATTTACATACCTCCTTAGGGCACATGTGGACATGGCAATTTTCGCGTTTATTACATCACGTCATGGTCAACGCATTCGGGGCTAAAACACCTACCTACGGTACTATCGTTGAACTCGATCGTAAAGTCCGCGATTTCCCTGTCCCACCTCATCTCCAGCCCCGCTGTGATGGCAATGAGGAACTCACAGACGCTGCTATCCTCCTGCACGTCCAAAGGCTTCTTCTTCTTACAAATAAGGAAACTAGTAAGCACCACATGTATTCTACCATTAATGGCACTTATTCCCAGTTTAGCGTTATTGAATATTCATCGACGGTACTTCACCCAAGCATTGCAGGACCAGCCGAATGACCTTCTGAAGCATAAGTACGGCCCTTCTGTCATGGCAATGTATCGCTCTGCGTGGCGAATGATCGAAAGCCACTCACAGGCGGTGAAGAAGATTCCGAAATATATTGAACGATTGAGTCTTTTCTGGTCACATGCTTTATCTGCTGCTGTGGGTAGCCTCGATCTGTTCCCTCGATTAGTCCGAAGATTGACCCGACATTATGATGAATATAGATTGTCATGTGCATGCTTGTCAATCGCGCGCCTCAATCAAGTATAGCGTCTTCTTCGTTGCACGAGTTAGATGTCATCTACGAAGTCTTCCAGAAATCAGCTCCAACCTCTAAACCGGCTGCTGTTCTTCTTGTAAGCATCTATCTATCCAGACATTCTATTCGCCACTCACTCTGGCGTCCAGGACTCAATAACAAAAGTTTGGAAAAAGGGCCACGACGCTGCTGATCGTCCGCATTGCGACGATCATTCCAGCTTATCTGGTGCCGAACTCGATCGTCTTGGCGGCGGAAAAACCCATCTGATCTCTCAAACAAGCCTCCCACCCTCTAGCGCCTCGTCACCGTCGGTGCACTCGTCACCCTCCGATGCCGGGTCATGCCGCTCTTCTCAGCCAGGCAATCAATACTCGTGCGAAGGGCAAGGCAGCTCATTCGAGATCCACCCGCGCATCACGCAAGACATGCGTGTCTTCGATCAGTTCAAGCAACCGTCGTACACGGCGGGCGGCTTCGCCGACTCATCCGAGTCTTTCTTTCAAGCGATGAGCGACGTGCAGTTCAGCGGGTCAAGTGTATATGGGGCGGAGGTTTATAGTGGGCATCCACAAGTGCTTAACACGCTGCACCCTGCACAACTGTATGGTGCGTCCTATGGGGTGCCAGAGACGCCGGTACTGGATGTGGCATGGCAAAGTTTTGTGGAGCAGTTAGGGTTTTGAATCGAGGGCTATGTCGAGGTGCGCGGTCTGCATGTAACTTATTTATCTGTTTGTAATCTGGGATACTTTACTTGCTGTATGTGACATTACTGATTTTACGAGGCACCCGGTCTTAATGACGTTGTTGTGATGTGACTCCTGAGTCCTGACTGGTGGCATCAACTTGTGTCTGCCATGACGATGGCTCAAACACATAATGGCTAGCATCGAGAACTCACACCTCTCACAAACCATTCCACGCAAAAGCTGCGATTCACGCTTGAGGAGGTTATACCACGTCCTGTCGGGACTGTTAACATAAACTTTAAGCGCATTTCGTAAAGACTAGTAGTCTTTCGCCCTGTACTTTGGGGCGATATCTTGAATACAAGTTATAACAACCCCATTGATCTTGCTTTTGCTGTATGGTATGGGCTATCACGCACATTGACGTGTGCCACACTGGCATGGAGCTCTATTGCACATCGTCGTGGAAACAGGGTAGACTAATGATGAACCGTCGGTAGACACACAATAGATAAAGAGCCTGAAGTGAGTCCGAGTCCAGCGTCCATCCAGCACGCGGTACCATTGCGTCAGGGAGCGAGGTTGTCGACGTGGTAG
>Ga0153975_1000295_pt1 | contig 15243 bp, 10 predicted proteins | sample TSGA059MetaG_FD_104694 | JGI IMG/M metagenome (GOLD analysis project Ga0153975, IMG submission 104694) | Attine ant fungus gardens microbial communities from Georgia, USA - TSGA059 MetaG | ecosystem: Host-associated > Fungi > Mycelium > Unclassified | place: USA: Georgia, Yuchi Wildlife... | reverse complement strand
TCCGTCAGCGACGCTCTCACCTGTGGCAGGCTTTCCGGGTAATTCTGCTGAATAAACTCAATCATCTTCTCACGCACATAACAGCGTAAATCAAAGGCGATCGGCGAGTTCTGGGCAGTCATCAGCATCCTGATGGTCATGGTTTTCTCGGTGGTGTCGGTTACCTGAAGCACTGAGGTTTCCTGATCCCAGAGTTTGGTTTCACTCAACACCTTCTCGAAATGCTTGCGCAGTGGCTCCAGCGGCATCGAGTAATCCACGTAGAGAAACACTGAGCCTAAAATCTGGGCGTTGTTACGCGTCCAGTTCTGAAACGGATTCTCGGTGAAGTAGGTAATCGGCAGCACCAGACGACGCAGATCCCAGATGCGCACCACCACATAGGTCAGGTTGATCTCTTCAATCCAGCCCCACTCCTTTTCCACCACCACCGCATCATCAATCTTGATGGGCTGGGTAAAGGCAATCTGAATACCGGCAAACAGGTTAACCAGCGACTTCTGTAAGGCAAAACCGATAATGATACCGGCGACACCGGCACCGGCCAGAATGGTAGTGCCGAATTTACGCACGCCGGGGAAACTCAGCAGAATCAGCGAAACGCAGAACAGCACCAGGATGACAATAACAACTTTCTTAACATAGATAATCTGGGTGCGGATTTTTCGCGCGCGCAGGTTATTGGAAATATTAATGTCATAGCGGATATAAAGCATATCCTGCGCCACGTTGGTCAGCCGGATTAAGACCGAGCAGAATGACATGATAATAAAGACGTTGATGATATTGGTGATGAGATCGAGTGATTCAGGATGAAAATCAATGTAGTTAATCCCGACATTGATCATTAATAACGGCACGAAAAAGAACATCGAACCGCTGAGGTGCTTTTCCAGGGATTTGAATAGTTTTCTGTCACGGCCCTGCCAGTAGCGGATAAACGCGAGCAGGATAAGTCGAGCCAGAAAACCCAGCACAAATGAAAGCGAGACGAGTAATACAACAGGCACCCATGACGGGAAACCAGATAACTCACCGAATAACAATGGCATTATTTTCCCTTTTTGTTAGCTGACAGGCTAAAGCTGTCAGATAAGTGACCCACTCAGTAACCGTTGTCTGCACGGTTATCCGTCTGTAACACAATCAGCGCTCATGAGTATGAACCATAGCAGCGAAGTTGGCAGGAAATGCGCGGTGATGGGATTGCTGAGGCCTTCAGCCTTACCGCATCAGGTCAGGATGTACAATCCTGACCTGAATGCCAATGGCATGACTGCCATCCTCATTAAAATAACTGATAAAACGCGCTCACTTTCTTTTCCTGACTGTCAGCGTTCCCCGGCCACCCGTTAACAGAAAAACGCTCGCCTGTTCACTATCCATCACGCTTTTCATGGACGATCAGTTGCTATCTGCTAATTTTTAAGCTGTTGCCCTGGTGCAGAGAAAAACAACAATATGATTAACACCCTTAAACTTTCCTCTGATTTTCGGCGCAGTTTCTTGCGTGAAGTGCTGGTGCCGCTGGTGGCTATCCTTGTGCTGACATTTGCCGGTGCAGGTACGGCACTGTTTATTGGCACATCACTGACCAATACTGAGGCCCGGCATCAGCAACAGCGGATGATTGAGGCCTCTTTTTCGCAAAGTCTGAATGAGCATCTGCGCCAGTTGCATAGCCTGTCACGCTGGCGTCCCTTTGAGGAGCATCTGGCAGAGAGCAACAGCGACAGGTGGCTGGATGAGAACATCGGGCAGTGGCTCTATGAGATGTTCGGTCATCAGCTGATTATGGTGCTGGATGCGCAAAACCAGATCGTCAGAGTCTGGCGTGAAGGCCAGACCGTCTCCGCAGCAGAGAGTGATCCGCTGATTGGTGATGTGCTGCAAAACACGCTGATCCAGGATCCCAGGCGCCAGGATAACGCCGATTATGCCCGTATCACCCAGCGTGCTGCGGCACTTGCCGTGGGTAACATCCAGCGGGATAGCGATGACCTGCCGCGCTTCCGGCTGGTGAGCCTGAAATTTCTCGATGACGGTTATCTGGCTAGCCTGGCGGAGCGCAATCAGCTGGAGGGACTGCACTTCTCCGACGGTTCGTCTCAGTCCGGCACCAGCGCGCGCTATCTGCTGATCGCCCAGGCGGGCGAGCCGGTCGGCTATCTCAACTGGATCCCCTCCCGTCCGGGTGCGCAGATGCTGCGTACTATCGGGCCGTCTACCGGGCTGGCGGTGCTGGCGATATCGCTGCTCTGCCTGTATATGGTGCGGCGACTCTGGAACTCATCGGTTAACCTCTCGCAATCGATGCTCCGGCTTGGCGCGTCAGAAGCGCAGGCGCAGCATCTGGCATTTCATGATGTGCTGACCGGACTGCCGAACCGCGCGCTGGTGGAAGACCGGCTGACCCAGGCGCTGGCGCTGGCGACGCGCAACGATCAGCGGGTAGCGCTGCTGCTGATCGATCTCGACCGCTTTAAGGCTGTCAACGATACCCACGGTCATCATGCTGGCGATGAGCTGATCATCGCGGTGGCGCAGCGCCTGAACCGTATCGTGCGTGCCAGCGATACCGTGGGACGCATCGGCGGCGATGAATTTATCGTGGTGATGCCGGAGGTCGATAACATCGGTCAGGTGAACAGCCTGGCGCAGCGCATGATCGACGAGCTGGCTCAGCCGTTTACCCTGTTCGGCAGCGATGTCTGGAGCGGGGCCAGTATCGGACTGGCGCTGGCACCTAAAGACGGCATCGATCGGCTGGAGCTGATGCGCAAAGCCGATATTGCGCTGTATGAAGCCAAAAGTGGCGGACGTGGCCGGTTTCGTCAGTTTGAACGGGCGATGGATGAGTCAGTGCAGACGCGGCAGACCATTGCCGCCGATCTGCGTACGGCACTGCAAACCCGACAGGGACTGGAAGTGTGGTATCAGCCCCTGATGGACGTTGGCGGTCAGCAGATGGTCGGCATCGAGGCGCTGCTGCGCTGGCATCACCCGACACGCGGCCTGATCGCACCCGGTGAATTTATCGCGATTGCCGAAGAGACCGGCCTGATTATCCCGCTGGGCGAATGGGTGCTGGCTGAAGCCTGTGCCACTCAGCAGCGCTTTCCCGATTTGCTGGTGGCGGTCAATGTCTCGCCCGTGCAGTTCCGCTCTACCGGCTTTGTTGACCATGTGATGACGATTATCAGCCAGCACGGCGGTGACCCAAAGCGGCTGGAGCTGGAAATCACCGAAGGCGTGTTAATCGAGGATGAACGCGAAGCACGCGAGATTATTGTGTCGCTGCGTGAGGCGGGCTTCCGCATCGCGCTGGATGACTTCGGTACCGGCTACTCCAGCCTCAACTACCTCAGCACCTTCCCGGTGGACAAAATCAAAATCGACCGCTCGTTCACCCAGTCGCTGGGCGTGGCGGAAAATTCCGTGGCGATTGTCGAGTCCGTGGTGAAACTGGGTCACGCCATGGGCCTGATGGTGACGGCAGAAGGTGTGGAGACCGCAGGGCAGATGTCTGCACTGGCAGATGCAGGCTGTAATCAGTTACAGGGCTATCTGTTCAGTCAGGCAGTGCCCGCCGATCAGCTTGCGGCACTGATGAGATTACCTGCCCCAGAGGAGACGCAGCGGGAATAGTGCTGCGCATAGCCTGAGCGGATAATGGCGATCAGGCTATGCAGAATCGCCCTGAGAATCAGGGCAGCACCCCTTGCTGTGTGATGCATAATGCTACACGCCCAGGCTATCCAGCAGCGCGGCCGACGTAGCGACCGCGCCAAAGATGCCGCCCTGCATATGGATCATGCTCAGCGCCGCCTCATGATGACGCCGCTCGGTTGCGGCACAGCAATCGGCGAGCACCAGACACTCAAAGCCGCGATCGTTGGCTTCGCGCAGCGTGGTGTGGACGCAGACATCGGTGGTAATGCCTGTGAGGATCAGGTTACGGATACCGCGACTGCGCAGAACCAGCTCCAGATCGGTGGCGTAAAACGATCCCTTCCCTGGTTTATCAATGACCACTTCATCCGGCAACGGTGCCAGCTCCGGGATAATCTCCCAGCCCGGTTCACCGCGCACCAGAATACGGCCACAGGGTCCCACATCGCCTATCCCGGCGTTCATCCGTCGCGAGCGCCAGCGTTTGTTAGCGGGCAGATCGCTGAGGTCGGGCCGGTGCCCTTCACGGGTATGAATAACCGGAAACTGCCGGGCGCGCATCGCCGCCAGCACCTGTTGCAGTGGGGCGATGGGCGCGCGGGTCAGGCTCACGTCATAGCCCATGCTGTCGACATAGCCGCCAACGCCACAGAAATCGGTCTGCATATCAATCACGATCAGCGCCGTTTCAGCCGGGGTAAAGCTGCCGTCAAACGGCCAGGCGTAGGGGGTCGAATTAACGCTGTAATCGGGCATTGCTGTTCTCCATTACCGGGCGCGGCATGCGCATTTTAGTGATCACGCTGTAGCTGATGGCGGCGGTCACCAGACCGATTACCGCTTCGCCAAACTGCGGGAAAGCCACATGGGCGATGACCGCACACAGGCTGCCAATCGCCCAGGCGGCAAACGCGGTGCCACGGAAACGCTGCGCCGGACGCTGCTCGCTGATGCGCGCCATGAAAATCAAATCCACAATCATCACCGCACCAAACGGCGGCACCACAATCCCCAGCAGGCTGAGCCACGCCAGGAAGTAAGACCAGACGCCCGCCAGCGCCAGCACGCCGCCAATGGCTCCCAGAATCAGCGTCCAGAGCCGCATTTTGCTGCTGAACAGATGACTGAAACCCACCGCGCCGTTGTAGAGACAGTGTGTGCAGACCGACCCCAGATTGATAAAGACAAACAGACAGGCCACTATCGACAGGAAGGCGCTGTGCCCCATCAGCATCGGCAGGAAGTTCCCGCCATTGGTCAGCGGATCAACCGCCGCGCCCACCGCCACAATCACCACGCCGAACAGATAGGAGATCACATTGGCGACCGGGAACGCCGAGAACGCGGCGATCACCGCCGAGCGGCCATTCTTCGACCAGCGGGTAAAGTCAGCGGTCATGGTGCCGGAGTCGGCAAAGCCGGCCACCACCATAGTGACAGCGGTGCCCATGCTCATCGCACCGGCGGCGCTGGCGCTGCCCTTCCACTGCGTCACGATGGAGAAGTCGTGCTGTTTGCCGATCAGCCATAGCGCTACTATCCCCAGCACCACAAACAGCGGTGCGGCAATCATCCCCAGCACCGACAGTGCCCGCACGCCCAGGAACGTGATACCGGTATAGAGGATCATGGCAAAAGCCGTCACCGCCAGCGCATTCCAGCCAAAGGTCTGGTTAATGACCGTACCGGTAAGACCCGTCTGGAAAGCATACCAGCCGATCACCACCGTCGAGAGAAAACCCGAGACCAGAATGTAGCCTTTGCTGCCAAAGGTGCGTCTGGCCTGTAAAGCAAAGTTCATCCCGGTGTTACCGGCGAACCAGCTCAGCGCACCGACATAGGCGAACAGCACCAGGTTGCCCAGCAGAATAGCAATCAGCGCGGGCCAGAAGCCCAGGTGCCAGGTGATAATGCCGCCAAACAGCGCGTTGGTGAGGATCATCGGGAATCCAAACCAGACCGCCGAGACGGAGCGGGTGGAATGACGATGCGACAGCGGCACCGGCTCATGTTCAAACTCCTGCTCCAGCGCAGGTGTATCAGATGTTTTCATTGGGCGATTCCGGGTTGAAGGTGATTCCACGGCTGAATGCGCTCGAAAGCGGCACTGGCAGCCAGCACTAACGCATCATCAAGATGACGTCCGACAATCTGCATCCCGACGGGCAGGCCGCTGGCGGTAAAACCGGCGGGCACGGACGCGGCGGGCTGTCCGGTGAAGTTGAACGGGTAACAGAACGAGAGCCAGTGATCGTTGCGGACCATACGGCCATCGATGATCTCCGGTCCCTGCATCCCCAGCGGAAATGGCGGCACTGCCAGCGTCGGCGTGATCAGCAGATCAAAGCGCTGCATAAAGCGCCACAGGCTGTTGCTGACCGCTTTGCGGGTGGCGATGGCATCGGTAAAGTTTTCCGCCCGCCAGTCGCGCTGCAGCATGGCGACCAGATGCGGCGACATCGCGCTGCCCTGCTCCGCCATCATCTGGCGCATGCCGGTAAGATCGCTCTCCATCGCCACCAGCGCGCCAAAGGCGGCAGCCGGATCCGGGAAACCGGGATCGGCCAGTTCCAGCTCCGCACCGATTTCAGCGGCAAAGCGTTGCACCGCCGCGCTGATCACCGCCCGCACTTCCGGGTCAACCGCCACATAACCAAAGTCCGCGCTGAAGGCGATACGCAGTTTGCCGGGCAGCTGTTCTGGTGCACCCAGCCAGTCAACGTCGCTGCAGGGGATCGAGTGGCGGTCACGCATATCCGGCCCCGCCATCAGTGACATCATCAGGGCGGCATCGCGCACGCTGCGCGTCATCGGCCCGATGTGTTCCAGCGACTCCCAGCTCGACACGCCGGGATAGCGCTCATCGCGGCAGCCGGGCCACAACGGCACCCTGCCCATTGACGCCTTAAAGCCAAAAATGCCGCAGTGCGCCGCCGGAATGCGTACCGAGCCGCCGCCGTCGCTGCCCAGTGCAATCGGGCAGAGTCGCGCCGCTACCGCCGCGCCGGAGCCGGCGCTGGAACCGCCAGGCGTCATCCCCAGATCCCAGGGATTGCGCGGTGACGGGAACAGCGGATTGTGTCCGACACCGCTGTAACCAAACTCAGGCGCGGTGGTTTTGCCCAGCAGAATGGCGTCGGCGGCCAGCAATCGCTCCACCGTGATGTCGTCATCTTCCGGTACGAAATCTTTGTACGCCGCCGAACCGGAGGTGGTTCGGACATTAGCGGTGCAGATTAAATCTTTCACCGCCAGCGGCACGCCTGCCAGCGCGCCCAGCGTTTCTCCACGCGTCCGTCGCGCATCCACTTCTCTGGCCTGTGCCAGCGCCAGTTCGGGGGTCGGCGTACAAAAGGCCTGTATCACCGGTTCCCGCCGCTCCATCCGCGCCAGCGCCGCGCCGGTCAGCTCGCAGGCCGAGACTTCCCCGCTGCGGATCAGTGCGGCCATCGTGGTGGCATCTTCGTCTAATAAGGAGTCAAACATGAGTAACCTCGCCAGAATTGTACCTGTCAGCTAGTGCATGAAGCGTGCCAGATAGCGGTGATGCGAGCGGTCTGAGACAGGGATGCCAGATGGAATACGGCCTGGGATACAAGATCGAATTCTTATGATGTCGGGGGTGGGTGGCTGTTTATTTTTTAAGCTCGATGATGGCGCAGGGCTGCGCGATAAGGGGGCGTGATAGGTGAATGGTTTGCGGTCTGGCTTACAAAACGATGTTGTTAATCAGCAAGAGCAGATGAAATGCTGGAATGCATAACCACACTTTTAATATGGATATTCGACGGATCTCAGCAGTAACTGAAAAATCGATTTTCAGGGATTTATACATTACGGCAGGGATGAGAAGTGCACATTGAAGAAAATATTTATCTCGAAAACTACGAAATCAGGCGAAAAAGATTCATTTATGATCGCCAGATTTATCACAGCTACGTTTTTGTTGTCGGTAGCGAAACTTACACTGTCATCGTTGGCGACCGGATAGATGAACAGACCTTTATCCGCATCGGATATCGGATGCCAACAGGTATCTCCTTTCCGGTTAATGGCCTGGCTGAGGTTTGTTTTGACGTGTTCGATGGTCTGGATTGCCTGGGCGATTTTCGCCACATCAGCATTCCCGGATTAGGTAGTGCAGTCGTTTTAAAAAGCGTAGTACTTGCGTTAATGGCACACCATGAAAGCTTCTCTATCGGCGGTTTTATTTTCCAGCCTGCGTCGGGAGAGATCGCTGAACGCAATCGTCCGACTCCCCTGGAAGAGATTTATGACGCCATGCTTGGGTTAAAAAATGAACTACGCTACAATCGCCGAACAGGGTTGCCAAAGAAAGCGCCGCAACCTTTAATCCCGGACTGTTTCCAGGCTTATAAAGTAGTGACTACAGGGAGAGCTTGCTATGTCGTTTTATGATACACACGATGAGACAACCCCTTTGGCTCCGGTTGAAACCCGATATAAGGAGTTAAGGGCACTTTTGATTGCTGAGTGGCTGGCCCGGCCCGATCTGCCCGCCATTAAAGCCCAGTTAGCTCAGGCGAGAAAACGTTCCTCATCTGCCCTGTTGCGCCGTAAGCTGAATGCGCGTGAAACGCAGGAAGCTAAGGCACTCGATTAGCGCTTAAAGGCCCGATAAACGGGCCTTTCGTATTTTAACGGCTTCCCGCCACCCACAGAGCACTCACCTCTATTCCGGAAAATCCGTCTCCACTGACGTCTGTTTCCACGCTTCGATCTCAGCCAGGCGCTCTTTGAGCTTGCTGGTCACGGCGTCATGGCCCCAGGCCCCCATCACCAGATGGCGTGGCGGGTTGTCATGTTCGGTGATGGCGATCATCGCCGCGGCGGCCCGTGCCGGATCGCCTTTCTGAGTACCGCTGTATTCGGACGTCGCTTTCATCCGCGCAGCCGCGGTCTCTGCATATTCCGGCAATTTACTCGGCGTCTGGTGCAGGGAGCGTCCGGCCCAGTCGGTGCGGAACGGGCCGGGCTCGACGCAGGTGACGTGAATGCCCAGCGGCCCCGCTTCCAGCGCCAGTGAATCGGACCAGCCTTCCACCGCATGTTTGCTGGCAGAGTAGTAGCCTGAGCTGGCAAAGCCAATCAGGCCTGCCACGGAGGTAATGTTGATGACATGACCGCTGCGCGCCTTGCGCATCGCAGGCAGCACAGCGCGCGTCAGGGCGAACAGGCCAAAAACGTTGGCATCAAACTGGGCGCGGATTTCACTTTCCACACCCTCTTCCACCGAGCTCTGATAGCCGTAACCGGCATTGTTAACCAGTACATCAATGGTGCCGAACGCGTCCAGTGCCGCGCTGACGGCCTGGTCGATGCTCGCCTGACGGGTCACATCCAGCGCCACCGCCAGTGCGTTGTCGTGTCCTTCAACCAGATCGGCAATCGACGACGTATCACGCGCCGTCACGACGACCTTAAAACCACGCGCGATGGTCTGCTGCGCCAGTTCACGACCAAAACCGGTCGAACATCCCGAGATTAACCAGACAGGGCTGGAATGAGCAGTCATAACAAGACTCCCGTTGAGTATGAAGAAGGGGTTTAAGACCCGGACGCGAGTGCATCCGGGGATCAAGGTTAGCGAGGCGCGACCGCCTCACTTAGCCCTTAATGCTTTTTATGAAACAGCTGACTGGCGGTGTCGCTGATGATCTGCGCGGCCCCGCGATCGCCCTTCACCATCGACGCCATAAAGGCTTTTGCCTGCTTAAGGGTGATGTGCGGCGGTAACGGCGCGACCTCCGGATCGGTTTTCACCTCCAGCAAGACCGGGCGATCGGCACTGAGCGCACGCTGCCAGGCACCGGCCAGATCGTCCGGGTTATCGACAAAAATGCCGACCATCCCCAGCGACTGCGCAAACTCGGCATACTTCACGTCCGGCAGCTGCTGCGAGGCGTCGAAGCGCGGATTACCCTCCATCACGCGCTGCTCCCAGGTGACCTGATTAAGATCCTGGTTGTTGAACACGCAGACGATCAGGCGCGGATCGGCCCACTGCTGCCAGTATTTCTGGATGGTGATCAGCTCAGCCATGTTGTTCATCTGCATCGCGCCATCACCCACCAGCGCCACCACCGGTTTCTCCGGGTGAGCAAATTTCGCTGCAATCGCGTAAGGCACCGCCGCGCCCATACAGGCCAGGCCGCCGGAGAGCGAGGCACGCTGACCCTGTTTCACCCGATAGTCGCGGGCGAACCAGTTGGCGCAGGAGCCGGAATCCGACGTGACAATCGCGTTGTCCGGCAACTGAGGTGACATCTCCCACACCACCCGCTGCGGATTGACCGGATTAGCGGGTGCCATGGCGCGCTCTTCCATCAGCGTCCACCAGTCACGTACCTGAACCGCGATATCCTCCTGCCAGCTGCGATCCTCTTTGTGGGTGAGCAGCGGCAGTAGCGCACGCAGGGTTTCAGCCGCATCGCCATGCAGATTGACTTCGCTGGGATAGCGCAGGCCAAGCATAGCGGGATCGATGTCTATCTGAACCGCACGCGCCTTGCCCTCTTCCGGCAGAAATTCCGTCCACGGGAAGCCGCTGCCGATCATCAGCAGCGTGTCACAGTTCTGCATTAAATCGGATGAAGGTTTGGTACCGAGCAGGCCAATCGAGCCGGTAACAAAAGGCGCATCGTCCGGCAGCACATCTTTGCCAAGCAGCGCTTTCGCCACGCCTGCACCCAGCACATTGGCGACCTGCACCACCTCAACGGCGGCGTCGCGTGCGCCTGCGCCAATCAGAATCGCCACTTTTTTACCGGCGTTAAGCACCTCGGCGGCGCGTTGCAGGTCCGCTTCGTAAGGAATGACTTTAGGACGCTGATAGCCGCTGCCGGAATGGGTAAAGCCGTGCAGATGCTGCGGCGGCTGCCACTCTTCATCCTGAATATCTTTAGGGATGATGATCACCGCAACGCCGTTTTGCGCTTTGGCAATGCGCACGCCACGGTCCAGCAGATGGCGCACCTGCGTCGTGGTCGAGGCTTCCTGAACGAAGTTGGCGACGTCCGAGAAGATGCGATCCAGGTTCATCTCCTGCTGGTAGCTGGCACCCCGCGCGGTCGCTTCTGCCTGTCCGGCAATTGCCAGCACCGGGGCATGGTCCATTTTGGCGTCATAGAGTCCGGTCAGCAGGTGGGTTGCACCCGGTCCGCCAGTCGACAGGCAGACGCCCAGCTCGCCGGTAAATTTCGCGTGTCCGGCCGCCATAAAGGCCGCCATCTCTTCATGGCGCACCTGAATAAATTCGATGCCGTCGCCTTTGGCATTCGCACGCTGAATCGCCCCCAGCACGCCGTTAATCCCGTCTCCCGGGTAGCCGTAAATGCGTGTGACGCCCCACTCTTTCAGTCGCTGGACAAAAAAATCACTGGTTTTCATGCTCATCGTCGCGTTTCCCCTCGTTGTCCTTACAGACTTAAAGCGTAGTAGACGATGAGCCATCGCCGTCAACTGTTCGCCATTGCCGGGTATCGCTGACGCAAATCACTGAATATTTGATTCATATCCGCCGTTTCGCCTGTCTCCTCGACCACCCGGAATACCTGGGTTTTCAGGAAGTGACGCCAGCTCACCGGCGCGCTGGCCAGAAAGGCGGTCAGCAACTGATAACGCTGTGGCGTCCAGAGCGTTTCGAAGCGCTGGCGTGCTTCGCCGTGCTCAAAATGATGCACAGGATGCTGTGGCATGTCAGCGCGCAGGCGTTCTGTGGCTTCACGATCCACGCGGTTATCTGTCACCACCACGCCATACTGCGCTCTGGCCGCCGCCACGCTGAGATAGCCACAGCGCACATCCTGCATGACTGCCTCACTATCGCGCTGCGATGGCAGGCCGTAACCGCCCGCGCCGGGGCCGCGTACGTCGACCACGTCACCCGGCTGACAGTGGATGACATCGGTATTACCGTGATTAATAACTTCACCGTTGTGCCGGGTACGGAAGATCGACAGCGCGCCGCTCTGCCCGCCCACTACACCCGCCGAGGCAAACACCGACCGGTTACGGTTGCGCGCGGTAATGATGGTGTTGGGCGAGAAAATCTCGAACGCCATTTCGGTGGCTAAGCCGCCGCGATAGCGACCGGCGCCGGCGCTGTCCTGCGCCAGTCCGTAGCGATGGAAGCGAATCGGCACTTCCGCTTCGTTGATCTCAATCGGGGTATTTTTCAGGAAAGCAGACAGGCCGCCGGAACCGTCGGGTCCGTCATGACGCGGCGTGCCGCCCGCGCCACCGCCCACCGGCCCCAGTGAGGCGACCACGCTGCGGTTGTGCGTCTGGGTACGGATGTTCATGATCGAGTTGCCGCCCGGTGAATTCGCAGGCAGGCGGTCCGGCATCGCCAGCGAGAAGACGCCAATCGTCGCAATCTGCGACAGCGCACAGGTCAGCGAGCGCATCCCTACCGCTGCGGGCGCTTCGCAGTTCATCACCGTGCCAGGCGGCAGAATCGCCCGGGTCGGCCGCAGCGTTCCGGCGTTGAGCAGCAGTGAACGATCCAATGTAGAAAGCACATAGGTAACGCCCACCAGCGCCAGCGGATGCCGCTCGCGCCCGCCGGTCGGCATGTTCAGCGACGACGCCAGCTGCGGGTCGCTGCCGGTGTAGTCCAGCTCCAGCCGATCGCCCTGCACCCGCAGCGTAATGGCGATGCGACAGGGATAGCCGCCCTCGCCATCTTCATCGGCGTAGTCGGCATAAAAGTATTCACCGTCGGGAATGGTACTGATAATCGTGCGCGCCTGCGCTTCAGCATAATCGAGAATGCCCTCAATGCCCTGCAAAAAATCATCAATGCCAAAGCGGGCAATGATGTCGTGGATTTTGCGCTCTCCGACGTTCACCGAGGCCAGCTGCGCCTTGAAATCGCCCCAGTTCTGGTCCGGCACCCGCACGTTGAGCCGCATAATGCTGGCGATCTCTTCATTAAGCTGCCCCTGTTGCATGATCTTCAGCGGCGGGATGCGGATCCCCTCCTGCACGATATCGGTCAGCGAGCGCGACAGCGAGGCAGGCACGGCGCCGCCGACGTCAGTGTTATGAATGTGGCCCACTACAAAACAGACGATTTCGCCCTCGTGGAACACCGGCTTCCAGATGTGGATATCGGGCGAGTGAGTCGCCACGTTGCCAGCGTAGGCGTCGTTGGTGATGCAGATATCGCCCTCGACGTACTCTTCTATCAACGCCAGCACCGGCGCATAGTCGATGCCGCTGTACCAGGGCGCGCCAAAGCTGCGCGGCGAGGCAAACGCCAGCCCGCTGCGGCTGACAATCTGACAGGAGAAATCTTCCGTCTCTTTCACAAAGGTGGAGTGCGCGGTGCGCATCAGCGTAAAGGCCATCGCATCGGCCGCAGCAGCGCAGTAGTTCGCCAGGATCTGTAAGTTACGTCCGTCAATCGCCATGTTATGCCTCGTTCGCCGTGATCAGCAGGTTACCGAATGAATCGACCGTGACGCCCATGCCGGGCGGCACGCAGGTAGTGCAATCGTCCTGGGCGATGATGACCGGCCCACTGAGCTGATGTCCGGCGCGCAGCATCGAACGCAGCACTAAATCGACCTGATGCCAGCCGCCGTCGATCCAGGCTCGGGTCTGTTTCAGCACCGGTACGGGTGCTGTGGCGGGGGGAAGTGTGTTGATCACCGGTTTCGGCGTCGGCGAGGCGATGACCAGCCGCAGGTTGATCAACTGCACCGGTGCCTGCGGGTCACAATGACCAAACAGCTGTTGATGCTGGCGATCAAAGGCATCATGCAGCGCAGCGAAGTCCGCCTGCGTCAGCCAGCTCGCCTCCAGCGGCACGTCGATCTCAAACGACTGACCGCGATAGCGCATATCCGCGCTGAACTGCAGGCTGTATGACATGTCGCTGCCGTGCTCCTGCGCCAGCCAGCCGCAGGCGCGCTGCTGCAAGGCTTCGGCTTCACTGGCTAAGGTGTCGGCCAGCGCAGGCGTCAGATCGCCGTAGAGCGTACGGATAAAGTCGTTGCGGATGTCCGCCACCAGCCCGCCCAGCGCGGAGAGCACGCCCGGCGTCGGCGGCACGATCACCCCTTTCATGTTCAGTTCGCGGGCGAGAAAACAGCCCATCATCGGCCCCGCGCCGCCAAAGGCAAGGAACCAGAATTCACGGGGATCGAGGCCAAAGCGCGACAGCAGGCCGCTGGTGTCGCTGTACATGCTGGAGATGGCCAGCTGGATAGCGGTTTCGGCGGTTTCTTCGACCGAAATAGCCAGCGCATCCGCCAGCGGCTGCCAGGCAGCACAGGCGGCGGCGACATCCACCGTCACCGCGTCATAACCCAGCGCACCGTGGCCCATCATGCCGCAGGCGGCAAAGGCATCGGTGGCGGTCGGCTGCGTGCCGCCGCGCTGGAAGCAGACCGGACCCGGCAGCGAACCGGCGCTGTCCGGCCCCATCTGCAATACGCCCTGCCCATCAAGCCACGCCAGCGAGCCGCCGCCCTGACCCACCGAGGTCACAGCGACGGAAGGAATAAAGATTGGAAAATCCCCGATGACTTCGCCGTTGCCCTGCGCCACCTTGCCGTCGATGATCACCGCCACGTCGGCGCTGGTGCCGCCGATATCCAGACTGAGAATTTTGTCAAAACCGCAGGCGCTGGCGAGATAGCTGGCGCCAATCACCCCGGAGGCGGTGCCGGAGAGCACCATCTGTACGCATTCGCGCTTCGCCTGGTCAACGCCCATTACCCCGCCGTTGGATTTGGTAATGCGCGGCGGCGGCTTCACGCCAAGCCGTTTCAGCGCCTGCTCAAAGGATTCCAGGTAGTGGATCACCATCGGCTGCACGTAGGCGTTGATGGTGGCGGTAATAGTGCGTTCATATTCGCGGATGATCGGCCAGATGTCGGCGGAACAGGAGGTCAGTAGTTCAGGCGCCACCTCATCGATAATCGCTTTTACCGCCGCTTCATTGTGCCGGTTTCGATAGCTGTGCAGCAGCGAGACCACGATGCCCTGACAGCCGGCGGCGCGTGCCTGTCCGATAGCGTCGAGCACGCTCTGGCGATCCACCGGTTGCAGTATGTTGCCCTGCGCGTCGCTGCGTTCGCGGATGGCAAATACCCTGTCGCGGGTAATCAGCGGTGCGGCACGCCGTGAGAAAAGGTCGTGGATATGCGGGATTTTCAGCCGGGCCAGCTCCAGCACATCGCAGAAGCCCTCGGTGGCAAACAGCGCCAGCCGCACCCCGCGCCGCTGGATCACCGCGTTGATGCCTACCGTGGTGCCGTGAGTGAAGTAGCCAATTTCAGCGGGATCAATGCCCTGCTGCTGCTGAAACTGCGCCAGTCCGGTTAAGATTTCGCTGCCAGGCTTGTCCGGTCGCGACAGGACCTTCAGGGTGTGGATCTGGTTCGTTTGTTGATCGAGCACGGCGAAATCGGTAAAGGAACCACCAATATCCACGCCAACGCGGTATCGCATATCGGGTTAACTCCAGTGTCAGGAAGGGGGAAATTCCATCAGCGTCTCGGGATGTTGCACCACACGCCAGCCGAGCCGCTGGTAGAC
>Ga0153975_1000294_pt1 | contig 15244 bp, 26 predicted proteins | sample TSGA059MetaG_FD_104694 | JGI IMG/M metagenome (GOLD analysis project Ga0153975, IMG submission 104694) | Attine ant fungus gardens microbial communities from Georgia, USA - TSGA059 MetaG | ecosystem: Host-associated > Fungi > Mycelium > Unclassified | place: USA: Georgia, Yuchi Wildlife... | reverse complement strand
GTGATTTAGCTAGTCGTCAGGGCTAAGTATGAACTGTCAATGTAAAGTAGCAACGAGGCATATGATTGTTGGATAAACTTGCAGGCAGTAGAGATAACCTAGACAGGAATGGAGACGATCGGTTACGGTGCTGTCCGTCCGTCACATTTACTATGATAGGAAATTGTAATCAGATCTATCCAACATATCCACTGTGAGGTAGCTCAGTCATATTCCATTCTATGAAAGGCTTACCCACCTGGGGTCTTGCAATATACGCTGAGCCCATGTCACCAGGTGATTTAATAGACCATAGGTTAACTGAACTCCCTGGATGCAGTTCATCAGCTTCTCACCCACCCTGTTACATAGGGTCAGAACAGTCCTTGCTTCCAGGCCTAATCTAAAGTATCACCTGCATCGCTTTTGCCACTCCAGCCGATGAAATCCTGTTGCATCAAAATCAACCTCCAGAGACGTGGCATTCATCAGGGATTCAACCAGGTGCTCAATCTGGCTAAGTCGGACAAGGGGGGTTTTTGTCACCAACGCAGAGTGTCTGCGGCACTCAAAACATCCAGTTTCTGAGTTAGCTCTCATAGCTTGTAGCACACAGAGAATGCAAGCCATATGCCCTTCATGGCAAAAGGTCACAGGTATTGCACTGTAAACAGATGTAGTTAGCATTGACTCGTGGTATCTGAAATGCAAGACATGTAAAACTGACACAATGTCCAAACACCTGAGTATGATGTGAATAGGATGAATTGCTCCAGAAAGCCATATCTCGTAGTACTCACACGGACACTTGAGTCTCTGCAAAATATGGCCTGACAAAAAATCCCCAAGCTCCTCCATTTCAGGCTGTGACATCCCGTTCATGTTTGGCTCCTCAGGGTCTGTTTGCACCCCCTTCTCCACTGTGGTCAGTTCTTCTGGTAGGGTCTGTACCTGAGAATCTGTCCAGATTTCATCAATGAGAGATAGGGCAGACATCACTAGGGCTTCTGTAATCTAAGAGTGGTTATCATGTTTTCGCCCCTTAGCACAGTGACCTATAGGCTTACTAGGATAGTATAGGACTAGTTTTGAAATCAAGATTTGCTTACATTGTTAGCGCACGATGCGCAAACACTTGCCATGACAAGCACAAACAATGATTATAGCACTTTGAAAATTAGTGTGGTGATTATGTAATAAATAAGTCAAGAGAGCTTAAGTCTGATGGTTCTCAACAACACCGGAAGAACGACAGAATATATCCAACTCCACAGACTTTCTCATACCCCAAAATGCCCATCACAATCACATCAAAGTAAGTAGGTTACATACATCGTGTACCCTGTACACTCTATGTCGCATCATTTGACATATCCATTCACTTGTCGTGATAGCTTGCGCTTAGGAACGCTTGAGCCAGGACAAAAGACTACCCCTCCGAATGCGAAATATGTAAGTAAGTGCGAAGATCGCAAAAACCTTTGGGAAGGAAGTGTCCGTGAGCAAGTAAGGTGAGCGGTAAGGGAGGCAACGTACATTGAACACGATGTAGCCAAAGAGGATGCCAAGATCACGCCAGCGGTGAGAATACTCAATATTAAATCCGCTATACAAATACTGATCCGTCGTCTGGAACGGACAGTAGAGGCATCCCGAGGTCGCGTTGGGATTCGTCAGATATCCGCCCGCGTAAGACATGAAGGGGCCCATATAATCGACACACGTGAGTCCATCAGGAGGAACGATTGGAACCAATTCCGTTGATGCGCAAATAATTGGCTGTCCGCCAATGACTGAGGAGGAGTTGAGCTCAATCACAAATAACAAGTTAAAGTACAAACCTTGACCAACGAGGCCTTCAATGAGATAAGTGAAAGGCGAAGCTCTATACATCCATCGCCACCAGCCCAACTCAGCGAATGGCTGTAAGATGCCGTTACTAGGTCAAGTATCAGCAAGCACAACAACGTCAACTCAAAAGGGTTATTCACAATATGACGACAAAGGAGAAGAGTGTGGTGAACAACAATGAAGCAATGAATGCAGTTGGAGCCATTGAAGCTATTGCGAGTGCAGCCGTCGTGTAGTAGAGTGGAAACACAACCCCGTACATCAGATACGCATATCCGGCACGGTCACTGGGGAATCCGACTGTCCAGTACCAGCAGACAAAGAAGATTGACGAGCAGAGGATGTTCCAAGGTATCTCCACGAAGATTTGAGAGGTTAACAGAGCAGTCCACTTGTACATCCTGCTCTGGCGCTCGCGAACTTCATAAACCGATCGGATATCGATAAAGATCGCTTGCATCTGTTGAGAGAGAGGCATGCATAAGATCGTGGCAAGGAAGATACACTGTGGTGTGCGTTAGCGATGTACTTCATCAGATATCGCAAGTCATACAAAAAGCTTGTTTTGTGAACCCTGGAGGGTGTCTTCTGCCTTGAAAAACGTAAAGCCAGTCAAAAGTCCAGCGACGATATTAAGCAGGAGCTTTGCCATCAAGTAGGTTGGATTCCGCCAATATGCTTGGTAGTTGCGCTGTGTAAGAGCGATGGCCTGGTGCTTCCATGAAGTGGCAAATTCGGTGCGTTGCTCTGTCTGGACGACAGGACGAGATCGACCTTCGGTATAAATGTGCCGAAGCTCATCCTCTAGCGCAGCAGCTTCCGGCGATTTTTGCCAGATATCGTGCCAATCGACGGTTGTGGTCGCAGTTGCTCCAGCACCAATGACATCAAGCATGTATTCCGCACTGTCATAGCTTAATTCTACATGTGCCTGGACCAACAAAGGACTTACGGGTTGGCATCCTCGTCGCAGTGTGGTGCCCCATTGCGCTCGAAATAGTTCAACATCGTAGAGGACTTTTCTCCGATGTCACCAAAGTATACGGTTTGGCCGCCCTTACGAAGGAGGAGAAGTTTGTCAAACAATTGGAAAAGCTCCCCAGAAGGTTGGTGAATGCTGATGAAGATTAGAATAAGTTGCAACATTAATACACAAAAGACTAACGTGCACAGGATGGCTTGTCCATTGTCAGCGAGCTCACGAAGGAATGTTATGATGGCCCAAGCCGATTGGGAATCGAGACCAGACGTAGGTTCATCAAGGAAAAGAAGAAGTTTGGGCTATGGAACGCTAAATTTGAAGAGAACGGTGAACCTTTTGGACATATACACATACCTTGGCGGCCAATTCAACAGCTATTGTCGTGCGTTTTTTGTGTTCGACCCCCAGTGAGCCCACAACTGCGTCTGCGTAGGCTTCGAGGCCACACATTTTGACGCACTTGTCAACGCTATTATGACATCAGTCAGAATCATCAATCATGCGATGTAAAAAAACATACTGAGCTACAATCTCCTCCATAGGGACCCACTCAGATTGTCTAAGATGGGCTGAAGCGAGAATGGATTCCCGAACAGTGGCTTGAGGCAAATGGGTATCCATCTGTTGGCAGTATCCCCTAAACGTTTTTTGTTTTAAATTTGCGAATCGGCATTGCGAAATCTACATACGTTTGGGCTTGGAAGTCAGTAGGAAGTGGTTGCCCGTTAATGAAAATGTCTCCTGAAATGACACCAACGTCGACCCGCTGTGCAAGGACATTGAGCAGAGTAGTCTAGCGCCGTCTTGTAAGTTTACAGTGACATTGAGAGTATGACGGTCAACAACCTTTCCCGCACCAGATTCTCCCATGAGAGCAGTCAGCTTTCCAGGTGCGACATAACCAGCGACGTCGTCCAACAACCGCCTCTCGTGTCCTCCTGAAATTGGAACTACGTACTGAACATGATGCCATGTGAAGATATCCGGGGGTGCAGGATTATTTTCTCCAGAAACATCCCGTTCTTTGCGCTTGCCTTCATGAGCTGAAGGTGGTGTCGCCTTTTCCTCGTCTCTTCGTACATTAGCGGGTCCAACAGACCGTGCGCCCTGCTTGAAGAGAGTAACTGCAGAATCAAATGCCGACCCTGTGTTGAACTCGGTAGCGAAAAGTAACATCAGAAGGAAGCCGATGCCGAATGCATAGATAATGCCGTAATTCTGATGGACAAAGAATGAAACAGACGTTGATCAGGAGATCTCACCGGACGTACCCGCCAAAGATCGCTGTACTGATAACCATATGACAGGTAGGCGAAGGCGTTACCGTCAACAGTTGGCATTCCAGGTTGAGCTCCAACTGTAGTGCAGACCTGATTAGCCAGCGACACGTTTTCATACCCGGGGCCTTGAGGGACCAAAATAGAGCAAGTCCCGTTCAGGGTGTGAAATTCGTTCACCATTAGTGATTCGAAACCGAACACAAGAGGCTACAACCGATCTTCAGCATGGCACTCAGGAAATGACATTTGAACTCACATTCAAATACGTAATCCAGCGAAGAGCGCCAGGGATGCTGGGACGTGGAATGGTATAGCCAGTGTAAAGGGAAAAGATCAAGACACCAATGCCTGCTGCTGATGTTGCGCTAGACTCTTGTTTGAAAGCAGCAGCGATTAGCCTGAAAAACGCTTTCATCGCGATGGTCATCGTAAATACCACTACGAAGAATATGCTACGAAGAGATGTCAGTACTTCAGTCATCTTGTAAATTGAAAATTACCAACAAGAATTGCGATACTGTCCTCTGAAGGTCCACCAAGAAGTACAGAAGTACAGAGAAAATGGCTTCAGTGACCAAGGTGATTGGTACATCGACGACTGTGTGAGCCAGACTTTCAATGAACGGATAATACATCGCTGCTTTGTGGTGACGGAGGACGATGGGACGCTGAGCAAAGAGGGAGGGTATCTCTGCCATAGCAGACAAGGCGCCGAAGAACAAGGCACTATAAACCGATTAGGGCTTTCGTGGACGAGAAGAGTGCTAAAGAACGAACAAGAACAAGATGCCACCGCGAGAGAAGTAACCAGAAGTTGCATCAGGTAGGCCGTAGAAAACCGTGCCCATCACGATAGCTTGGAACACTTGTGCGCTTAATTAGGGGTCATCAGTAGGTTAATTTGGCATGGACATATACCATCATGCACTCACAGAAGTTGAATCACTTGTGCAGTGACATCACCCTTGATTATCTGGACACGGCGCATCATTACTGCTCTGACTTGCATTGGGATTGATATCGTATAAGAATTACTCTTAGGCGCATGACGAGCATGCTCCATTACAGCGCTAAGTCTGTAGGCCTCCTTGCGTTCAACTTTACCCACGTTGAGGTTGCGGTAGTCTTCAACAGACTGGCGGTTGGCTTGCCCTGACGGAGATGCAAGGAAATAAGCAGCCATTTCCTCAGCTGTTCCGGGCGCTATCCCTTCAAATCCATCGCGGATATTTCTTGCATTTGGGTCTGTGACTAGGGAATCTCAGACGATGATTCGGATGAGAGCGAATACATGCCACACACCAGAAACAAGGAAATCGGACGTCGTTTGTCGGTGGAAGGGTTCATAACCCATGTCCATGAAATATTGGCGCGCCTCCTTCGCAGGCCCAAAATAGACCATTCGGCCTTCGGAGATCACGCAAACCTTGTCAAACAGGTTGTACAACTGTTCTCCCGCTTGGTAAAGGGATACAACTGTCGTAAGCCTGCCGATATCCGTGCCAATGCGAAGTGCTTGAATAAATTCTAGCGCTGTCGACGAATCGAGACCGCGGGTCGCGCTAGAAAGGCATCTTAGGGCCCAACGAAGATGTGAATTAATTGATAACGAACTTGTCCCATGATCCGATCAAGCTTCGGCATGATAAAGCCTCCGCAATAGAAACACGCTTCTTCTCTCCACCTGATATTCCTCGTATAGCGGCGTTCCCAACAACAGTATTGCGTGCGTGATGGAGCCCAAATATTCTGATTAGAATGTCAACGACGTCGCGATTGAACTGCTCCCGGGACTGATCAGTGAATCGCGTATGTGGCGTGCGGGTTTTTATTGCGAAAGACAGCGTCTGCTCGACCGTGAGTGTCGGGAAGTGAACATCGTCTTCGGGACAATAAATAACATCGCCCCGATAATGTTTTGCTATTTCTTCAGGGGTGAATGAATCGTAACATACTTCCCCTTCAACAGCGTGATATTCCGCCCTCTGATTACTGAGCACCTTCAGGAATGTGCTGCAGCCCGAACCAGGACGCCCCAGAACGACTGAAGTAAGTCAGAACAGAGGAGAAGGAGTGACACATAAGCTAGACTCACGCAGCATCTCTCCTGGCATTACCACACCTTCAAAGCCTGACAAAATGTCGTGGATTGGGGGATGCCGCATTGCGCTGATGTTCTTCAATGCGGTAGAGGGATTCAAGATGGAGCCCATTGTGGGCTGCAGTGATGCGCGTGTTCCAAGTCCAACTACACGAAGGTCCTTAAACATCACGCCTAATTCACGGGCCTTGATAGACGCTTCGACCCGTCTATGAGAGATAAGAGTCAGCAGTAAGATGGCTACGAATCACATACCGTCGAACGAGGTCCTTCAAAGTCTGCTCAAAATTAAAGTCACCATCATTACTACTACCGCTTTCCATGGCAATAGATATTGTAGATTTGCGATTGTCGGCCTTTTTAGGCTTCGGTAAAGGGGGAAGGGGAGAGGTGTCTTGCGGACGGCGATGAGAACGAGTGGATCGCGCCGTCATCGTCCGATGCAACTCTTGCATGCTAGCGGGATCAAAGAAAGTAAATGGTACTCGTGGTTGCGGTTCATCATTGGGTGCATCGTCGATGGGAGACTCAGGCGCGTGCATTTCTTGCATTCCAGAGGAAGAATCCATGGTGACTGGGATGAAGAATGTGGTTGCTCAACCAGCAAACCTCTTCTATATATCGGATCCAGGGACTTCTACTCGCAGAAGATCAATTTCTAGGATAAATTATGAATGCGCCGTCACACGTGAGTACGTACTGCGCATTCTGGAACCTATCTGGAGACGACAGCCCACAAAAAACGCTTTGTCAGTCGGACTAGTGTGCCACACGAAAGACGATCAAGTACAGAATTACGTGCAAAACTCAAACTCCAACTAGTTTGGAAGGTTCTCCACGAACGATAATCCAGAACACAGGTGGCTGTCGTGATTTCGGTCAGACATGTGGTCATGCCCGATACCATGCCCGAGCATGGATGGCCTAAATGCGAGTCAAACAAATTCATTTAGTGTGAAGATAACGTCATTCCAAACAGCGGGGCCTAAAATTCCACTCCTGATCAGAAGTCCGGCATCATAATTCATATCAGTTAGTCGCCCTATCAACTGCAAGCTAGGAAGCCGTGCGCAACTTGAACTCACGGACCTCGGAGTTCTGGGGAAAACATCGACATGCAATTGACTGAAGGTTGCCCATCTCACCATGAACTAGTACCACCGGGTGCTACATAGCGTTGACAAGACCACGTGCAATTGGTGGGTTCACTTGTGCTGCACCCTGAACATCTTCAGTGGGAGGCATTTTTACTCCTAGGGAGTGAAACATTAGTATTTGTCGAGCAATGGGGGAATACTTGACGGACCAAATCATGCTCCTTTCTTCAGATTGCCCGCTGCAGTCGATGTCTGCAATCGAGGCAGCGAAGTATTGACTGCATGGATGCCAAACGGTATCTCAATCATACACTACCAGAGATTCCAGTGGCCCCGGAGACTGAACGGAAGTCGAATACAGGCCATGTGCAATGTGCATGCATGAACTTCTAGAAGGACTCTCAGGCTAGTACCTTCTATAATCGGGAGTTGGGAGTCGGGAGTCAACAGCACCTCGGACTTTGACTGAAGATTCGGTTGCAAAATTAGCTGACGAGCATATCCTGAAATTCTGTTGGTGAACCATCATGCATATATCATGCCATGAGAAGATTCAAAACAAGTTGCTTCGAAAAAATTACACTGCCAAAAGTCACGTGCGGTGCCAAAGTGGGCTTCAACTTTTGAACGACTGGTAGTACTACTAGTAAGTACTACTTGTCGTGGAGATGGGATCCTAGTAGAGGAGAACTAGGGCAATAGGGAAAATATTTAGGTTAAGTACAGTTCTTCACCCTTCATCGTGCCCGCAATTTAAAATAGATCACACCAGACCAGTTGGTTCAATCGATGACAGCGACTCCCAGTGGAAAGTCCGTCTTCCCAGGTTGTCTGCGATTGCGCAATTGTTTAAAATATTGTCCGGACTGAATGAGACAATCCCAGCGCAAAAAAAAAGCTCATGTATGCCGACAGTATACTTTGAATTCTCACCTGGAAACTCAGGCAGCTCGTTACCGTGTCGTGGTCCAAATAACGTTCCCTCCAATTCTGCTTGTGGCGTCCTCAATGTATCCAAAGTGAATCTAGACATCCCTAGATCATCTGCATACTCAGGATCCCTTGCGAGACCGGCAGTTCCAGTCGCTCAATGTTGTTCTTGTCTGACGGTGATGGGAGAAGGAAACCTGCGGGACGGGAGGGGGTTGAAAGCACTTGGTCGCGGGACGGGAGGTTTTATATATGATGGAAATAATGGGAGTTGCTCTTGGCTCGTGTGCACGTAAACCACTGTCTGGGGTAAGCTGGTGTCATTTGCAGCAAGTTGCGAGATAAGTAGTCGCGCCCAATGAGTTATGAAGTTCTGGACAACAGTCATGACACAAACAGTCTGGTACAATCCAAACTAGGCTATTACTAATCTCGACACCTGTGTGTTTCTAAGCAGCCGACTCGGGAACAGTGCGGCACGTGGCTCTCTGGGTCCAGCCAAGCCTGCTGCCTTCTGCTTTTCTTTTCTTCTATGGCTCCTACCGGATCTCATCCATATTGAGTTACCTGCACCTTCTCTATCTGGCGCACTCCACTGCAGGTCCCAATGACGCTACTCATTTTCTGATTTCACACTGCGTCTTTCCAACTCGGTGGGCTTTGAGGGCTCAAATCCTTGCATACATCCGTGTGCAATGGAGCAAAGTCCAGTGGGGGAGCTGGCCATGGATAGAGAGCAGTTGAGGGGCTGCTTATCACGCAGGAAGTTCGTCATCGCGAACTCTCGCCAGGTTTCACACCCAATACTGGGCAAAGAACAGGTAAGGCAAGGAAACACCCATCCAACCAACCAATCGCGGCAATTTTGTGGTGGTCTATCCACTACCTCCCCTCATGTGGATATCCACTTTCTCTTGTGGATGACGCGCTGCGGCGCTGCCCTACACCTTTACTCGTGTGGATGATGCATCCCTGACTTTCCCACTACCCAATTGGTCCTGTAGCCTCACCTCGATGCGTCGCTCGCAGCTCCTAATTTTAGGGGATCCTGAGGTTCACTACGCTGCGTCGTTCCTCACTTCTATTTTGGATTCGCAGCTCACCTCACACAGGCTAGGGCCACTCTCTGGCCGATTCGTCCTTCGGGGCGTTCGCCCAAACTCCATTAACTTTGCAATTTATGCATACATCCCCTCTCCTCTCGCTGAGAATGTTATCACGAGAGCAAACACAAAGTCAGACAATCTGGAAAAAGCAACTTTTCACTGGGGTGACTAGCCATCCTGGCTCAGAACGCTATCGCAAATGTGTCAGATATGAAGCCCACATAGCCTTGGGTTTGGCGGTTGACCTGAATAGACTCGATGACTCTGAGTAAATGCTAATGAGCAGGGTCATGATGTTCTACCACGACTCGTCTGACTATCACCCGATGGAATACGCTACCCTCAGTCAACTGTAGTGTTGGAAATTAGAATCGCTCACTAATACCGACACGATGCTGACATAATCGAACTGGTAAATACGCTAATGTCTTGTATCCTTACCAGTTTACAACGTGTTGACACGTTCTTAAAGTCGTACTGAGACTCTAGAACGCGATTTCAAGATGTAGAATCTAGGATTGAGCGTTACTGTACAATATGGTGAATGTATGAATTCAGGGGTTTTGCCTGAAAGGGGCGACAAGCACAAGCAAACAAAGAGTACGCGTGTGGGGCAGTGGGGGCGAGTCTTTCGAGTTTGCGAGCTCGCGACAACGTCCAGTAAGGTGTCAAACAGAGATGTCTGATATCGCTTCTCTCCTTCAAGCTTCCCTTCAGCCTGCGTCCAGGAAGCAAGCAGAACAACAACTGCATGCACTTGCATCACAACAAGGCTTCCTGTCACACCTCCTTTCGCTCATCCTTAACGTATCTTACGATCGTCCAACACGCCTAGCAGGCGGAATATATCTTAAAAATGTTGCAAAACTAAGATGGGAGGAGGTGCGCGGCATAGCTTCTCCGATCATACTTATTCACCTCATCTGTGGCTCACCCAGGATGATGCGCCCATCCCGGAACAAGACAAGACAGTCCTCCGATCTCAGCTCGTACCGACTATGATTGCCTTGTCGGACCCTGCAGATAAAACAATTCGCGCTCAAATCGCCGAGTCCGTCGCTCTGATCGCTGAACTTGACTTTCCAGTGAAATGGAGTGATCTCATCGACGTGAGCTATCATCGGTTGACAACACGTTCACTCTTTAACACTCAAACAGCAACTCGTCTCATCGCTCTCCCCTACCGACTATAGTATTAATGTCGGCGTCCTGCAGACGGCTCATTCCATCTTCAACCAGTGGCGAGCCCAAGTTCGCTCGGATGAGTTGTTCACGGAGATCAATTTCGTGCTGTCACGATTCATGAAACCATTTCTTGACCTATTCAACCAGACCGCGACTTTGCTGCTTTCTTCTCCAACCCCATCTAATATTGCTATCATAACACAGGCCCAGATCATCCTCGTTGATATATTCTACGACTTTACATGTCAAGATTTACCCCCAGGCATTGAAGACACCCACGATGCCTTTTTTGCTCCACAGACTGGACTATTCCAGCGTTTCATGTCATGGGACCCTGTAGAGCTGAAAGTGGATGTGAGCAACATGTTTTCCGTCTGTTGTGCATCGCTGAACTCTTCCAGCCCGATGAAATACAGCCATCACTCCCTGCTCAACTGAAGACCAAGATTTTTGAGATTGGCGAGGTTGGTAGCATGTCTGAAATACAGGAATGACTACTGACAGGTATATCAGCTTTACATCAAGCTATTCCCCGACCAATTATCACGCTCGCCTGCTGTAGAGGGATTCGTACAGAGTGTATGGGAACTCATTGGGTCGAATAAGCTTCCCGGTGTCGCTGACGATGCTGTATGTCTGTTCTCGGCTCTTTTCATATTGCAGTCACCTGACTGATTTCGGCTTGCTAGCTCGTCTCTCAATCTCTCCGTTTCATCTCCACTGCAATCAGGTCGGGTTACTATAAAGCACTATTCTCTTCGCGCGATACTATCGCCTCTCTTGTGCAAGGCGTCGTCATTCCTAACGTTGGGCTACGTGACCATGAGATGGAGCAATTTGAAGATGAACCACTTGAGTTCATTCGGCTTGACCTGGCTTTCGGTGGCAGTGCATCAGAAGTGGCTACTCGACGTCAGGCAGCCGCTGACGTATTGCAAAGCCTAGTTGGTTCTGGGTACCAAGCTGAAGCCACAGAAATCGTGGGGTCGTGGATCACCTCTGGATTACAGGAGTACAATTCAAACCCGGCACAGAACTGGAAGGCTAAAGATAGTGCTATATACTTGCTCACTGCTGTGGCGACAGAAGCGTCAACATCACAGGTGAGCTGGTGCCATTCTCTGTATTTGTGGCCGATCTGATGACAACAAAAGCATGGTGTAACGTCGACAAACGCATTGGTGGACGTCGTAAAGTTCTTTTCCGAGCATGTGTATCAGGATCTGCAAGCATCGGATGGCAGTGTCCATGCGATCCTCCACGTGGACGCGATTCGTTTTCTTTTGACTTTCAGGAACCAGGTCTGTGCTTTGATACAAGCTAGCTCGTCAGGTGGCTCATCACTTTTCCCAGCTCACAAGAGAACAACTTTTGTCAGTACTCCCTCTGTTGGTGCGGCACTTGAATTCGGACAACTACGTCACGTATACATACGCTGCGATCACAATTGACCGTATACTGTTCATTAAAAAGGGGACACAACTGTTGTACGTTCGAATTAAAGTGGCGTTAATTTCGCGCTCACGCTCCGACTCTAGATTCTCGCAAACTGACATCCATGACCTCGCTGCTGACTTGCTTGATGCACTCCTGAGTAAGATAGAAGCTGCAGGACCTCCCGAAAAGGTCGCCGAAAATGACCACTTGATGAAATGTAAGTCAACCACATACCCTTCCTTGTTCGCGGGTGCTGACTCCCGTTTGCAGGTGCGATGCGCATAATCGTCACCGCGCGCCAAACTCTCACTCCTGTCTATCAGCAAGTCCTCCAGCGGCTCGTCAACATCCTTGGCGTAATCGCCAAGAACCCGAGCAATCCAAATTTCGACCAGTACATCTTTGAAAGCATATCAGCGCTGCTGAGGTGCGTCCCGACGCCGTACTGTGAACCTTGACCGACGCTTGCTTCGTAGGTTCGTCGTGAGCGGTACCTCATCTACATTACCCACGTTTGAGCAGGCGCTCTTTGGCCCTTTCACGTTCATTCTCCAACAGGACATCGATCGTAAGGGGCTATAACTATATTTACTTTACCCCTCGTTATTGACTTTGACTATCAGAGTATATCCCTTACGTTTTCCAAATCCTCGCTCAGATGTTGGAAGCACATACCACCGGCGTGCCGACGGAATATCGTTCCCTTCTTCCGTTCCTCCTCACACCCACCTGTTGGCAACAAAAGGGCAGCATCCCCGGTCTTGTGAAGCTCCTCAAGGCGTTCCTAGCTCGTGATGCTGTCGAGATGATCCACACTGGGCAGATCACAGCTGTGCTGGCTGTCATTCAGCAACGGCTGATTCCCTCTAAGATCAACGATGGCTGGGGCTTTGAACTTCTACAGGGCGTCGTGGAGTTTGTGCCTCCGTGAGTTTGCGTGTCATTGCAGTAGACGGGTTTGGAATTAATAGCACTGGCTGGTCAGGGCGCAGCTAAAGCAGTACCTCAAACCCCTCGTCATGACACTACTCACAAGAATGCAGACGAGTAAAACAGATAAATATGTCTATCTCTTTTCGTACTTCCTCCTCTTTATGATGGCCATTGATGTTAATGGGCTTGGGCCGGACTACGTGATATCTGCTGTTGAGGAGATCCAGCCACAGTGAGAGGCATCTCACCTTTTTACTAGCCTCATTTATCTCATTTTTCCAGGCTCTGGTCTCAGATTCTCATCAACTTCATTGTACCGCAGGTGCCCAAGATGCCGCACAAAGATAGGAAAGTTGCTGCTGTCGGCCTGATCCGCATGCTCACGCAGAGCACGATCATGCTTACGCCTCCGAGCGCGCAGAGCTGGTACGTCACCTTTCTGAACTCCTGCGCCGCTCCCTCAACGTCCCTTTCACAGGCCCCAAGCATTTGTCGCTGTCGTGAAGCTCTTCAGTGAGCCGCAGTATCTCTCCAAGTCCAAAGACGAGGAACAGAGTACTGGGCTCACAGAGATCGACTTTGAGGAGCAGACGGCCGGGTACCAGGCGGCGTATTCGCGGCTCGCGGCGGCGGAGAGTGCACCTGTGGATCCTGTGGCGTATGTGCGTGATCCGCGGGACTTTTTGGGGCAAGCGTTAGTGAAAGCAGACCCGCGCGTCAAGGGAGTGCTTGCGGCAGGCGATGCAGCAGTCGTGCAACCGTTTGTGCAGGCACTTGCGGCGTCCGGGTATGTGATTCAATAGCTCCGACGGGTCAGTTTTACTGCCATTGGGGTATCATCTATATAAGCTAGCCAATATCATTTCTCTTCAACTGCAGTGCGTTCTTAAGAGGAGGGCTATTATATAGTTCATTGTTGCAGGGAAGTCAGGTGTAGAGATTGGCAGTAATTCATCATAGGCAGGATAATTACACATCCACTTTATGTAATGCATTCTCCACAGACGACGTGATGCAATAACGTTCCATTCTCAACATTGACAAGTTCACTACCAGTACTATCAACATAATTTCATTACCGAATTACATAGACAAGGTGATCATTGATGCAATAACGTTCCATTTTCAACGTTGACAACTGTCTGGTAGTGTAACGGATAAGTACACCCGCCTGTCATGCTTGAAACATGCTTGAAAGAGCGGCATTTGACTCTTCCGCCTATGACACCATACTGCATCTGTCCAATTAATTACACACACAAAACACACACAACACAGTTCGGCGTTGACATACTCACATACACACCATTTTTGTCTAAACGTAAGTTCGTATGGGCGTCAAGGCCTAAGGAGCGGGTACAGGTATTTACTGCGGGTAATGTGTTGTACAAATACCCTGGTCTACTACCCGCGTGTATCAACAGCAATGAACACATAAGTACTAATGCGGTACTACGAAATAACGGAACATATTTTATACCAGTTAATAGCACCCTTCCGCTGACTCCGCGCTGGCGAGTGGGATGTGAAACTCTGGAAGAAGCTGGCAAGGGCCCGAGGTGGTGGTAGTGAGTACATTGGGTGGCACGGGAAGGTGGAAGGTAGTGGTGGACGGTAACGAGAAGGTACAGCAGGGTGCAAGTAGCCAGTATGGCATAGAGGTTGGAAATGTGCTGGAGAGCCGGGAGAGTGTTGAAGGGTGATTAGAGCGCACTGGATGGTGCAGGAAGGCAGGAATGGTGCACTTGGATGCTAGAAAGCACTGCACTTGTCAGAGAGGGCAAATGGTTGGATGCATGAGGATTGGCAGAACTCTGAAAGCACAAGAGGGCACAAGTACTGGGGGATGGGCTCGGAGGCGCGAAAGATAGTTGCTGACCACGTGAAGGCGAAGGGAGGTGCCCCGAGCCGAGGGATCGGAAGACCTGTTTGAACTTACGTTTGGACAACGGCAGGTGACATGGTGTGTATGTGAGTATGTCAACGCCCAACTGTGTTGTATGTATGTGAATGTTTTGTGTGTGTGATAATTGGACAGATGGCAGCACCATATCCGCCCGCCTAAGAGACTTTTGATAAGCAACCTTTACATCGCCCCGGGACACGCAGAGGTAAGGCCACGTGACTTCGAAATCAGGTGACCGGCGGAGACCCCGGAGCGACGAGATTTTCGAGGGGCACAGAGACACATCCTGCGAGCGGATTTCGAGGCGGAAAAATCTGGTAATACTGTAGGAACATGTAGTTTATTTCCAAATACAAGGGATATTTTTTTCGACCGCAAATCTCATGTTTTCGAGCACTTGCAAAGGCGATGACGGCACAATGGACTGAGGAATCACGACATTTTGCACTCATCTCGT
>Ga0153975_1000291_pt1 | contig 15302 bp, 19 predicted proteins | sample TSGA059MetaG_FD_104694 | JGI IMG/M metagenome (GOLD analysis project Ga0153975, IMG submission 104694) | Attine ant fungus gardens microbial communities from Georgia, USA - TSGA059 MetaG | ecosystem: Host-associated > Fungi > Mycelium > Unclassified | place: USA: Georgia, Yuchi Wildlife... | reverse complement strand
GACCCATTACCCCCTGGTGTTCGCAACCTGCAGCGTTGGATAGAGGCTGCGTGGAAAGAAGGTGTGCAACAGTTAAACCTGAAAGCCTATTAGACCGCTGGATCAGCCTTCGGCAGGTTACGACCTTCAGGGTGCCAAAGACCTAGATAATCGCTTGGTAAACACGAGCAAATGGATTGGTACAGGAGGTACAGACAGATAGTTTCTCCTTCGGATATTGACTGATTTTAACATACATTTTTCAGAACTCCATACCGCGTTCACTTCTCGTGGAATCCCGTACGCCATTCTCCCCTTGTACGGCAACGTACTGAGACTCGGCATAGCTCACAGCTCGTAGATTTCGAACTTTCAAATAGCGAAAGAGGTAGCTCAAGTTCGCGTTGTCTAGCATTAGACTGATTCTGCTGTTAGGGGTTCAAGTCATGATAGATTGGATCGTGAACTACTTTTCACCACCACCAAGTTCAAATAAACAGAGCACTGTGACCGATGTTCTCCGTGGGGCTTCACCTGTGATCACGACGGATAAAATGCCCTTAATTCTGCAGTTCAGCGGTCACTCTCAAACAATAATCGGATACGAGGTTTCAAAAAACGGGGATAAGAATCTTCTCATATTTGACCCTTCGAAGTAAATCTGCCATTCCGGGTGTGCTGAGACACTTATGTGACGTTTCCTAGGCGGCCTAAATCGAACATGCGTCGAGCCGCAATCGCTGGACCATCCTCCGTTGTATGGGAACAGTCACGGTCCAACCAAATACTACAGACCGTCAAGCACCCTACGTCCAATGGACTTTCCTCGATGCGGAAACGTCCATCATCATCTGCCGATCAGAGACAAAACAAGCGATACAAGTCATCCGAGTCAGATGACGACGTCATTGTTTTAGATGGTCCAGATGATTCTCATAAGAGTGGACAGAGGACAAATGTCTCTTCTGGTGAATTGCAATCATTCACGCTTGACCCAACAGACGTCGTCAATTTCTTTCGGCTCAGTGCCTCTAAACTGGAGTGCGTATTCTTATACCTGACGGACTATGTGATCTCAGTGATTGCTCTCTTAGGCGCAAGCAAGACTATCAGATATTGTACTTCCCCATGACTGACCCCTGGTCCAACGAGGAACGTAACAGGCGGAAGGTTGTCACGAGCATTCCAGGGTGCTGATTATATTTTACTTACACTCTATGCACATGTTTTCTCGGCTTCATATCTTTACCACTCATGTTATGATACCTCGAGAGGATCCCATTTATCTGATTCTGTGCCGAATCTTTATTCCAAACAAAAATCAGCATGTACCCGACAAGTGATAATTACGTAGGGTGCTACACGTCATCAACGGTTGATTCGTTTACGCGATCCCCGAAAGCGATCGTAGCCAATGCTGTTCCTTCGTCGGATTTGGCCACAAGCTCAGCATGATATTGCCGAACGCTAAGGATGAGACGTGGCCCCATCACAAACAACTGCATGAACGTGGCAATCTGAAGAAAGCCGTAATAAACCTGAGCTCCCGTGGTATAAAGATCGTCCTATAAAAATGATGAGGCGTGGGCAGATACAGACAGATATTAGTTACAGATCGGCGTACCAGGACTGAAGTCAGTAAGCCGAGGCTGAGGCAAGAAACAGCGGCAAACCTAGTCCGTGCGGAATTTTAGCAGACATAGATAGTGACTTTGGAAAGTATGCGCTCACCCTACAAAGTACAGCACATGAGTTTCTATTAACACCCTGAAACAGTCCTCCGTGGCCCATCTTGTCAGTGATCGTCGTAGTTCACGGAAGTGTTTTACAACAATCCAGATTGCAAGGACTAGGAAAACGACCTCCAATACAGTTCCAAGTATCCAAGTCTCGGATATCAGAGGCTGCGAGCCTCCCGTAATGCACTGATGGGTCCCGGAAAAGACAACTTCCTCTGGCATTCGTCTAATAAGCTCGATGTACTCATGTTTTTCATCTAAATGAAGCTTACCTCCTGACATATAGCTACTTCCTATTGCGTTGAGCACCACCGTGGTGATCGTGATAGCCGAGAAGAGCACAAGTAAAAACATGAGAATCTTTTTGGATCGTTGATACATGGCATATAGCCGAGTAATCATGATGACTAGGGTGATTTTTTTTCAGCAATGTCACTGGGGTATGGCAGCTGAGTGACTCACTGCCTATCATGATATTGGCGCTTATAGATATCCACAAAAGTGCGAAGGCATTAACACTGCCTGAAGATCCCAATTACCGATGAGACTTGGAGAAATGAGTGTTACATGTACTCACAGCTGTACTACAGTCATTATAATGATCAACAAGCTGGCGGAGAATCACGCTTACCCCTGCGTAGGAGTGCACTTAATTGCACGAGAATAGTAAGGATTGTGGACAGAACACTCACTACATCTGTCATCGAAACTGATGGGAGACTTGCTACACGCGGCTTGTCAGAAAAGGAAGCTCTCACATGGGAAAACGTACAAAGTAGGTTGCCACTGATTGTAAGGGATAGCATATAAGTATAGGGTTAACGTCTTAGTCCTTGTACTAAACCATACATACATGGCGTATGCAATTCCAAGGTAGCGTAACTAGAAGATTTTCAAGTCAGCATGACTTGCCAGCAGCAAATATGAATCTGACATAAAAGATACGTACACCGACATATAAAAAAGTTACGAGGGACCAGCGTTGCCTCTGCCCCAAATTGGTTAACATTAGTGCTGATGATAGCATGCAACTCTGCTCACCCAGATCAATTCGAACTAGATATAAAAACTTAGTGAGATGTCAGTTGCCCCCGTAATAGCATCAACCCACCTCTTGTATGAATGTCAGTGCTGCCAGTGAACAAGAGACGTTAATAATTTCCATGATAAAGACTAGTTTTGCTCACCCCAGTCGTATATCACCGTAGTAGAGGATGCAACTGTGAAACCAGTCAAAGTGAGGGTGAGACATCATCGACACTATCCGACTAGTTCTTCACGAACCTACAAAATAGCTGGCAACACGGTACAGAGTTATTAGTGGCCACAGACTGGGATTATTTGAAACTACGGTCATGTTGAAGGTCGGGTTGATGTCAGTAAAGCAACGAGCCTGGTGGATGTAGTTCGTCCTAAATAGCCCTAGCCTATATACTTACGGGATAATGCTGTTTCATGAGTCATGGTGCTAGACTGAAGGAGATCTGGGGGAATTTAATAATGATATCGGCTGTTGATGGCGATGCGCTTTTTGGAGATATGAATTATGTACAATACACACGTTTGAGGTGTATGTCACAAACCGTGTATAGCATTGCCATATAATGCCTCCAGTATTACTCCTTTATCAATATCGCTCACGCTGATCTTTCAGGCAGATGTCATCACGACATCCATCCGTTCGGGTGGTGCGTTCAGCTCTGCCAGCGGTGGTAGATCCAACCCAGCGACAGCGCACCTGAGGGCTCTATCCCAAGCTTCCTCAACCCGATATCCTCCCGCTCTCATAACTCCTTCACGATCCTTTCGCACTGCATCGCTGTACATGTCGTCATAGTGGTCCCTGAGCGTGTAGCGATCTTCGTAAGAATACCAATCGTCCTGCAAGGGGATGTGCGGTGGGTCGGGGATGACAGTGCTTTGAGCAGCTCGTGCACGCAAGAGCTGAGCACTGCTTCTCAGAATCGTGGTAGTAGTGTTGCGAGCGGACGATCTTTTCATGGCTTCTGCACGAGACTTCGCGATGACCTTGGCAGCGTCCTTAGTACTGGTCTCAAGGCGGTCTATAATTTCACGTTGGGAGGTTTCCCGCTCCTCACGCTCGATCTCCGCTTCTCTTCGCAACTCGAGGGCACGTTGTTCTTTCTCCTGGCGGTCCAGCTCTTCCTGTTCCCTCAGAGCTTGTGCATACTGTTCTTCGCGCTGGACGTTGAGTTCTATAAGCGCCGCGTTTTCAGCACGATGAGCGGCTATCCTAGCTTCGGTCTGCGCAACGTCGATGTCATTGATAAGGTTGAAAGCTTGAATAGTATGAACACAGTGCATACCGACAAATCTAAGTCACTTACTAATATCTTCCACTTCCTCAAGATAATCATTGTATGAGTGAAGATCAGGGAAGTCTTCGCGTCGTTTGTTGAACCTATAAGTTCGCGATGACGTTCGGTCACTAATAGAAGTACATGTTGCTCACTCTTTGGCTATTCGTCTGCGCACGGCGACTTCCTTTTCTACAGTAAGGTCCTCAAAAGTCTGAGGGGTGAATGCCAACTTTCGTAGGACCTTCTGGCATATAGGGCAAGGAGCAGGTCCCAATGTGAACAAGCGATCGATGCACGACTCGCACCTACCAAATAGTCGCATCAGCTTGCCTTTATATATATATGCGAACCCGGAAACGCACATCTTATGGTAACAGGAACTGACCAGCAGACGAAGCTTGGGGTTCAAATATCGGTCAGACTTGCATACAGGACATTGGTCGTCCATAGACTGGTTTCCTGGCATATTAGTTGGTGAGCTCGAGGAAAAGACCACGACATACGAAGTATTCAGTCGTTCTCCCAGATGCATCTTTAACGCCTCCACTGAAAATCGTCGAGGATGTGCTCTGAACTTGAGGCGTGCTGGAGCGAGCAGTGTGTGCATTGGATGATGATATGCCACCTTTCCGCACGGTCTTTCCCTTCAACCAGCCACCAACATTGGTGCGATTTGACATGGCTTGTCGAAGTCAATTTTTTATCAACGTTCAATTTGATGCGGGAGGAGGACCGAGGTTTGATGTTGGTGTGGATATAAAAGTTAAACAGGAACTCAGTCTGAGGCGCGTACGGTGTAAATACAGTCTACATGAGGTGTCACGCCCCTGAGGGTCACTTCAGAAACTTTGTGACTTGAAGCTTAGTCAGATTCATAGTCATGGACGTTGTTCAGCATTAATATTGTCAGCAGTGCGCTCAATGTCAATACAACAACTTACCGGACGAGCGCCCGCTCGTCCTTCAATTGCACTCCATCAGATTCTATCATCCTGTGTGCTCTTCACTAAAACTCGGCGGAGTGTCCATCTTCTTACTCCTTATTGAAGTAATTTCACAACTGCAGCCCAGCTCAATATTTACACCTCCTAGACCTATCGAACCCGACTAGTAATTGTCTTGTGTCACAATTTATGATCAACCTTAATCAATGAGTCACTGGAGTGAATGTCAGTACTTCTCCCTCTTGTCCCCTTTCGCGTGCTTATACACCATTCACACTTTCTAGCGATTCTCGATCATCTGAAGGAGCTTGGGAGAAGCTGTCCAGAGTTGCTGTCCTGGACGCCGAATACGACTCCCGTGAATGCCAGCCCCATCCTAAACGTTTGGAAGGGACCAGGGTGGACCTTCTCAATTACATTCACGGACTATTAGACGATCGAGAGAAGAGTAGTCTCATTTGGCTGCATGGCACTGCCGGCGTCGGGAAGTCCGCTGTTTTGTTTACTGTAGCTGAAAGGATGAGAGGTTTGAAAGTGACAGAACAGACAACTAACGAAAACGCGGGAACGTTTTTTTGTGACACTTGTCCACCAGCAATTTCCCCGTCATCCGGGATGACGTGAACACAGTTATCCTGCTGTTCTAGACCCCGACAAGTCTCTTCACGATCAGATGAAGGCATTGTTTCTCCACCCTCTCAGGGGGCTTCGATTCAGACTGCGCGAATGTCCGCCTTTTGTGTTTTCCGCTGACGCCCTTGATGAATGCACATCCGAAGGATCGCTCATCCTATTTCCTTGCTCGGCCAAACCCTCCGCGAACCCGGCCTACCAGTAGCCCACATTCTGCTCATAAGTCGCCCAGAAGTGCATGTTGGTGAAGCCATCTACGAAAGCTTGGTGAGCCTAGTGTATGAGGTACCGGTGAAAAATTCTGGGAAGGGTGCAGTATTCCTGTCACTAAGACACCTGGCCAGCATCTGCATTATCACAAGGTCAATTTCTACCAGACATGGAGGTCATATGACTGCCTTTGTCCTTTTCGCAATGCACGGGAACGAAGTCAATCAGCTTCCGACGCTCTGAAGTATGGATGCCAAAACCGGGCCATTGATTTTTCGAGAGCTCCAGATCCATGGCATGACACGCTCAACCATGTATTCGAGGAGTTTTGGGATAATCGTATCCTCTCTCGGCTCGAAACGCAGTGGTTGAAGGGTCTACAGTCTTGCCTCGTTATTTTGTCTGAAGGGCAGAAACTTGCAGTTTCAAAGGTGTGGGTATTTGCAATGATTCTTGCGACCCGTGACCTGACTTCACACAGCAGGAACATCTCTTCACAATCATGATGGTCCCAGTACGCAGTACATTATAACTGCCTAGATAGAATAATGTAGTCCTCACTGTGTAGAATGTACATGCATAAAATTCCAAAGAAGGTTTTATTTCTTGGTCAGGGGAATGAATTTTTTTTACATAAATAAGGTCAGGGCTACTTGATCAAAATACTAGTGTTGAGTCTAAGCACCGACGCCACCGTATACACCCCCTGAGTTCGAGAGTAAGGGCCGGTCCTGGGGAAGGAACGAATTTCGGCAAGGTTTCGTCGAACCAAAAAAGGTGAAGCAACGCTCGTTTACGAATTTACACGTCACGGGGGTTGTCAAAGATATTCAAGTTGGTTGTCAGCGCTAGTCAGCAACTATCCACGGTGTTGCACACTCACTCACGCTCAGGTCCAAAGTTATCATCCTTCCTTCCCATTGACCTTCAGGCTTCCAGCCGTTGGCCGGTTAGCCAGTCACCAGGCGTATCTGCTTCCTCTTACCTGTCCTTCATTTTAACTCCAGTGTATCTCCACATTGATTCTACGTTTTCATCAACTTTTCCCATCTTTTCACTTCTAGCATCTACCCCCGGTCAGGGAAAGAGAAAGCATCAATCTTTGTTTTTCTTTGGTTTGTCATCCTGTATGATGTTCATTATCACATCTAACGATTATCCTCCAGTTGTTCATATCTTGGTCCAGTGCAATGATGCACAGTTTTATTCCACCATCCTCCCATCTGTCGTCATCCGTCTCTGCATGCGTTGTAAATGACAACCAAGTTGGAGCTCCATTTTTCCGTGAATCGGCAGCAATGATCAGTAAAGGGCCCATGACTCCCCCTATATCTCCAGGTAACAGCGAAGACGGCGCCGCAAATGCGATGACGTTGGATGGAGAATCTATGGGTTATCCGCAAGAACATGTTGAACGCCCTTCCTTGACCCTCCAGACTTCCATACCCTTGTGGCAGCAACCACAGGCTCCTGTGATGGCTCCACAACCTAAGTCACCGCCAAAGGAACCTGCGAGATTATTGGAGGATGAAGCAGTCCATATGGAGGGGCGGGGAGTGCTTAGGCTGCTCGACTTTGAGGTCAAAGGAGCCCTTGGTTTGTGATCCTGTCTCTTCTCCAGACCAACGTCCCCTTATTGGTTATTTGACAGGCACTGGTACTTTTGGAAGAGTGTTCTTAGTCCGCCTGAAAACTGCGACTGCAGGATCTCAAAACATCTTTGCAATGAAGGTCTTGCGTAAAACCGAGATCGTACGCCTCCGCCAGGTTGAGCATGTCAAAGCAGAGCGGTATATCCTCTCCCGTGTGCGGCACCCTTTCGTGGTGGACCTATTTGCAACCTTCCAAGATAGTCTCAACATTTACATGTTGATGTCTTATGTTCCCGGTGGGGAACTTTTTACACATCTTCGACGCGCAGGCCGGTTCACCCCCGACGTCACCCGATTCTATCTCGCTAATATTATCCTCGCCCTCAAGTATTTACACTCGTTTAAAATCATATACCGTGATCTCAAGCCCGAAAATCTACTCCTGGACTCCCGAGGCTACCTGCGACTCACCGACTTTGGTTTCGCCAAGATTGTCGACGACCGTACCTGGACCCTTTGCGGTACACCTGAGTACCTTGCCCCAGAAATCATTCAATCCGACGGTCACGGAAAAGCTGCAGATTGGTGGGCATGTGGTATCTTGTGTTACGAGATGCTGGTCGGCTATCCTCCATTCTTTGATGAGACCGCCTACGGTATCTACGAGAAAATCCTACGAGGCAAGATCCAATGGCCTCGCACCATGGATCGGCTCTCCAAAGAGCTTATCAAGGCGTTTCTGCATCCTGATCGAACCAAGCGTCTTGGTAATATGATAGGTGGACCGCAAGATATTCTCCTTCATGATTGGTTCCGAGGCGTCGACTGGGAAGCATTAGAACGGTGTGAAATCAAGGTAAGAAACATTATTAGATACCTTAACAGCCTCTTTTACCTACATCGATCAAAGGCACCGATCATTCCACACACAACGTCACTGGATGACACTCGACATTTCTTGCACCTTCCTCACCCAACACTGGAAGACATGCCCGGTCTTATCATGGAAGAAGGCCCTCCTCCACTCCATCATCGCTTTGACCCTATAGCATACCAATTTACTGAATTCTAATCCAAGAACTAGATCATTTATTTCCCAGCGTATTTCACGCCCAACTATAGCATAAACATGTTTCCATCTGATTTTTACTTCTCTTCCGGAACCTCTCTCCGTGTAACCCTTGGGTTATCATCGGCGGGCCACCTAACCCGTTGAATACCCCCTTTGTTGTTGTTCGATCCATCTCGTTGTAGCATGACCTGCCATATGCTGTATCATTTCAGCCGTGTTTTTGTCGACGGACGTACGTCTGTACCTATTTATTAATCTTGAGCTTTGACCTATGAATTGGCTGGGACCATTTCCTATCCTTATTGTAATCTTCGAATAAATATCTATTGTTGTGACAATAAATATTGAAAGTTTTATTGACGCCTAAACCAGTGCTTATAACGGTGCACAATAGAAGAAATCAGCCTACAAAAGTCCCACAAGTCGAAACTACGTTCCTCGGAGCTTGCAAGAACTTATCAGAAGTTATCGATCGACCAACCTCTCGGAGTGCACGATAACACTCATACACATTCACAATATCCAGACTCCACACACGTGGACATCGCATTGCAGTATGTGGGTCTTACCATGACCTTGATTTACGGCGTCTAAGTTATGGCTGTGGGTTGCGCCTTCAGCTTCAATTTCAAATTATTCATAGCGCCTATTGAGCAATGAGTGAGCTCGTCGGTTCCGTCTAAAAGGGACATGTGATTGTGATGACTGAACGAATTCTGTACACGAGGCGCCACGCACCAAAGGAGATGTTCGGCTGCACAGTGTACGACTTACCCTATGTCGTACCGTAGTATACTGCGTACCCATTGACAGCCGTGCCGCCAAAGCCCCCTTGATCTCTTGTATTCTTGCCCAGATCTCTGCAGCAAAAGGCCTGGCCGGACCCAGACATGTATTGGAGGCAAGTGGTCCGCCACCTGCACTTGCAGATAACATCCCCCTAAGTACCCTCAGGCTGGATCTTCCTTTCTGTAACATCAATGAAATGTAACAGCAAGATTGACGCCAGCAGTAGCCCACTTCAAGAAATTTTGGGTACATAACTTGGATGTCCAATTCTCTTGCGATCGCACCGTGGTACTAGTCCAGGGTCTATGGCCGTAAAGTGGGCGCGCCTTGGCGCGTTGACCGTCACAGTGATTATCCTGGATTGTATGTAGTGTTATAGCTTTGCGTCCTTTCAGCTCTACTTTTGGGTCTTGCTGACTGAACCTAGTCTTTTGTAGTCAGACCTTGAAAGAAGGAAGACAGTCGTTCCTTCTGTTTCAAGAACTTAACCCCTGGTGAGATTAGAAGGCCGCGAAAGTAGTCAAGTTAATTGATTGAAGAGTCCTGCTGTCTACCGTTACGACCAGTCGTACTAGCCAGGCATCTTAACTCAGGTCTACACCGAAAATGCCACCTGATCCCGTCTGCCTACAAACTTGAAACGTAGAGCGTAAGGACACCGTTAACAAGAATGTTTCCAGAGCTGGAGCATGTGATAAAGATTGCTCTCCTGAAGGAAGCACCATTAAGTCAAGCATCAACAGGAGTACGTCCAATGCATCACTTACACACGACAAACAAGCAGTAGCGACTGCCAGATAGATTGACGGCCATGCCAACCCTAATAGTAGTCAGATATCTTACCAACCTGCACCATGTCAAACCAGGCAATAGCACAGACAAACAGACTCACCTTGCGTGTTTCCATGTCGTGGTAGGCGGCGCCAGTTTCATACATGACAAGCACTGCAACTCCAGAAGCAATGCCGCGCCAGACGCAACCAACGTGCATATAGACGCCGATGGAGTATCATAAGTTATCACATCAACTAAGTAAGAGGGTGTGATGACAGGAGCATGTCCCTCAGCCCTGCTTTAGAAAGCCTAATTGTTATAACATTACTCGTAAAAGCAAACGCCAGGTAGTATCAAGCTTACATGAATAATGGAAGCGGATTAATCATCGCTTTGATGTGCCGCTTCCATACTCCGTGTCCCGTACCAAATAATCGAGAGACATTCGGGAGATTGCAATAATGCACAATACGAATGCTGGTTCCCAAATAGGATGAGCGGGAGTTCTCCAACCTGTACTTGGACGTCCCTCGGTAGACGTGTTCTGCACGGGATGACTGGAAGGTTGCATAATGAGTTGAGGGGCTCAGATACTGACGTTGGACTAGATGTATCCCCCAGAGAATGAAAACGAGCTCTCGAAATTGGGTGAACTGCATATCGAATGGGGCTGGAGCAAAGAGGAAGGCTTACAACGGTTCACAGTTCACAATGGACAAACCACCCCACAAGTCGAAATTACATCGTTCGAGAAGCACGGCTTGCAAGAATGTAGGCTATCCATTGACCGAGATGAAAACGTCGTCCTGAGTTGCAGGACTCGGACAAGACATCTAAATTATTTAGTTTCATAATGATTGCGCTCGCACGGCAATTCCCGATATCTCTAGGGGCCATTTCTTGGTGAGTATGAAAGCCTCATGCCTTCACGTGGAAGGGACAGAAATGCACCTGGTGGTCGCTACGCGCTAAACTGAGCGCCCATGGACCCTTGTCAACCAGTGCTTGTTTCAAATTCTCGATTCCACCGCCTCGCATTGTGGTATGTGCGCACGCAGCACAATGCTTGGCTGCCGTGCTGCATCTTCTGTCTTGCTATGTTCTCGCCAAGAGCTCGGCGTACAATACTATCTATTTCCAGTATCGCAGCAAGGTCACAACGTTCAATAGTCACATAGGTAGTAGTTGATCCGTGGGCTTTCTGTCCGTCTTGTCTAGCAATAAATTGGGAAATGTAAGGCCACCTTTTCGTTGCTTAGTAGATAAACCAGTTCACCACTAGTTCCTCTCAGGTGTCCTCAGGATTTACGTCGCACGTATTTTTCTGTGATCAAAGAACTTGGAAGAATCGATGATAAGATGAGCTCGGGAAATAAGATGTTAGTAACTGCGTAACTATCTTTGGTGACAGCGCTCAATGAAGATAACTTATTGTTGCGTCAGACTTCAAGGGGGCTGTGCCTGCTCTGGTGTATCCCAGGTTGTAAATATATTCTATAGATCCACTATCAGTGTGATTGATAAAAATTTGAACGTTACTACGTATGTAAGAAATGAGATGTTGAGCATGATGAGCGCGATGTCGGAATGAAAGGTCAAAAGGAATGTAAAAAGTCCATTGCAACTCTACTGACCGATATGTTGCACTAGTGGAGCATCCAAACACTGATTTACAAATATCCTACGTGCCTTGTTTGGGCTGTGGATCCTGTGCGGATGGTGGAGCCTCTGTGGATGTGGACCTGTAGGGTGAAATGAGACAGATCCAACAAAATTTCAAAGCGTTGCTAGCTTACCTGGCAAACCTTTTGCCTACATATATCAAAACGTAAAGCATACAGACTCCGTTAATACAAAAAGCAGAAAAGCTCAATGCCATTATGACCTGTATAATGATATTTCCGGTACTGAAGCAGGCAATAAGCATAGCTGTACCAAAAGAATCTCCGTGAATCTTCAATAGGAGCACATCCCATATCTCACTTACAGATGTACATGAAAATGGCAGCAGCTGCCAGACAGATCGATGGCCATGCCAACACCGACAGCAGCAAGATAACATGCCATCGCCTCAATTCCTGCATCACGTTAGACTAGGCGGCACCCAAGACAAACAGACTCACAGTGAGTACTTTCATGTGGTTGTGAGCGGCGCCAGTTTCATACATGACAACGACAGAAACTCCAGATATCACACTAAGCAATGCTGCACCAAATGCAGCTAGTGCGAAGGAGTACCAGGCTGGACTGTCATAATTCATCCAGAGAGTACGAGAAGGATTTGACATCAGGAACACGGCAGTGGTTGTAAGCACGAGCCCGGCCTACAGAGCAATTATTGTTGGATGTCTCATAAAGTCCTGGTCATATCAAGCTTACAGTGATATTTGAGTTTTGGAAACGATGGACAATCGCCTTTGAATGCGCATGCCATCCTTCCTTCCATCCTCCGTGTTGTGTGTCTCTCCAGTGGTCGAGGTTACTCCTGGAGACTGCGATCATGCATAAGAACGTAAACGCTGGTCCCCAAAAAGCATGTGCAGGAGGTTGACAGCTTTCGGGAAGTTCGGGAGGTGGAGAAATGGTTTGAGAAGCTTGGTTGTCCTCCATGACGGAGACGACAGAGTAAGGTCTCAGGGACTGCATTTCGTATGGAGCTGGTGCGGACAGCAAGACTTACAGCTGTGTGCAAAAAGGTTGACAGTACGCGTGATTTGAGTGGATTAGGAAAAAAATGAGACTACTAGTACTCTTGTGCTCACCATTATTATGTCGTTCCACCAGCTAGGTCATTTTCATTTATTTCCTAATCCACTCAAATCATGCGTACTGCCAACCTGTTTACACACACTGTAAAACAGTATGAGGATGGAGAAGCCACACCCAGAAAGTGTCGTTCGAGAAAGCAACGTGGCTATTGAAATATTGATCGGCCAAGATCTACAAATGAGTGCGTAGCAGGATACATGCCCGTGTTCACAATGTTCACAAAGGTGGTGCATGTCATAGGGTCATCGCCATCTCTGCGTCGATTCCCGAAATCTAGGACTTCATTCGACGCAAACACCTTGCGGCCTTCGAAGTCTTCTTGCGATATGAACTGCCGCGGTCAGGGCTGTAGTGATCGGCGATCCTGCTATCAGTCATTGGTCCTTAAGCTCAGGACACGGAATGTGACGATGTCTCGCGAGGTCGTCCTCATACTACGGCCTTGGACAAGTTGCTGCAAGAAGGTATGGCGCAGACACGATTTTGTAAGGAGTACCCACGACGGACGAAAAAGGATCGAAATGAGTCTATAACGAGTGTAACAAGACAGTACGCTACCGTCGCTACGTATTTTACCAGTTGATTATGTCAGCATCGTGTCGGTATTGATTCTAACCTTCCAACTCTAAAGGTGTTGGCAAACAAGACTAAACAGTCGCTTCAAACGCGACTTGATCTGCTCAAGGAAATTTCTTCAAATCAACAATGGCTCGCAGACGCAAGAATCGCACACATTTGAAGGGCGCAGGGGTAGCTGCACAGAGTGCTAATGACGGTGCACCTAAGTCCTTCATTATCAAACATGGACAAGTGGGCTCTTCTCTTACACAGCTGGTTCGCGATCTACGAAAAGTTATGGAACCAAATACAGCGAGCCGTTTAAAGGTAAGTTCTGTCCATTTTGTCTGTCTGTTTTTGGTTGCATGTCTCTGCTGATGACTGCGTCTCATTGCAGGAACGTAACCGTAACAAATTAAAAGACTACCTGACTATGGCTCCTACGCTGAAAGTTACGCATTTGCTGGCTCTTACTGTTACAGACGTCGCACCGTCACTTCGCATGGTTCGGCTTCCTGCTGGGCCCACTCTTAGCTTCCGTGTGGAGCGATACAGCTTGATGAAAGACATCATGAAAACGTCTCGATCCTCACGAAGTATGGGGATGGAGTATCTCACTGCCCCACTGGTGAGTGAAACATATTATTATGGTTTCGACCACCAGTCCGTCCATTCAACCAACCACGACCATCTTTCCATTTCTAGGCAGTCCTCGCTTCATTTCCTCCGCCATCACCCGAAACGCCCCCACATCTCCCTCTGCTCATGAAATCGTTCCAGTCCCTCTTCCCCCCATTATCCCCAAACACGATGTCGCTCTCCAACTGCCGTCGGATCGTCCTGATAGCCTACAACGCCGACAGGGGGACCGTCGACTTCAGACACTACGTCATCACCGTAAAACCTTATGGCGTCTCGAAGCGCGTCCGGCGCGTGCTCGAAGGCGCCCCCAAAAAATCATCAGCCCACTCTTCGAGCGGGTTCCTAGACCTCGGAAACGAGAAGGACGTAGCGGACTTTTTGCTTAGAAAACGAGGGGAGCTTGGTCCAGGGAGCGATGGGTATGAGTCCGCAGCATCATCAGCTTCCAGCGCTGCTGGGGACGACGGTGATGCAGTGTCGTTGGCGGACGATTATGTTGGTCGGAATAATAAGAAAGGGCAGAAGAAGGCTGTTCGATTAAGTGAAGTCGGCCCGAGGATGGAGCTCAGGCTGATTAAAATTACTGAAGGCGCTCCGGGGAAGGACGGCGCCGTGCTATACCATGAATTTGGTATGTCACAGATCGAGCGTACAAGGCGGTGATAAACTGATCTTTCTTTTTCTACAGTCAAGAAATCAAAGGCCGAGGCTGCTGCACTGAAGGCCTCTCATATCGCTAAGGAGAGATTGCGGAAGCAGAGAAGGGCAGAACAAGACAGCAACGTGCAACGAAAGAAAGCAGAAAAGCAAGCATTGCGAAAGAGTCAAAATGGTTCCGATGAGGAAGATAGTGAGGTTGAGGCTGACGAATTTGATGAAGAAGGTCACGATGATTGGGATGAAGACGAGGAGATAAGTGAAGTGGAGGGAAACGACGACGACGAGCAGAGCGAAGAATCGGGGAGTGAAAGTGATGATGAACCCGAAGAGCGCCCGCCTAAAAAGAAAGTTCGGATACGAGGAAAACGGTAGTCGTCTCTAACTGTGCCAGAGTGTGGTGTTCACGATTATTAAACAATGAGAGAGGGATAAGATACGTATAGAGGTCGGAGGAGTGTTAAAGGTCTACGAAGATTGCGCTGATGAGCGAGATGGACTGCTGCTACCACGAACACTTCCGAACCAGTCCTGCCAGATGTTTTCAGCTCTCATTTTCACTCCTTCCCAGTTGTCCAAGGCAGGCCGAACGTCGAGATAGAAAGAAACATTATTCGACGACG
>Ga0153975_1000288_pt1 | contig 15329 bp, 21 predicted proteins | sample TSGA059MetaG_FD_104694 | JGI IMG/M metagenome (GOLD analysis project Ga0153975, IMG submission 104694) | Attine ant fungus gardens microbial communities from Georgia, USA - TSGA059 MetaG | ecosystem: Host-associated > Fungi > Mycelium > Unclassified | place: USA: Georgia, Yuchi Wildlife... | reverse complement strand
GCACGCGTTGGTGGTTAAGATTCTGTTCATGTGCTTAGATTACAAAGCGCCTTCAAAATTATAGCCAATTGCATTGCACGGGAGCAAGACGGTATCGGCGAGCATCTGCCCGCAGCTGCTCAAGAATCAGACCTTTATTAAAAAGTACACATCAGCCGTGATGTCACTAGTCAGACAGAGAAAACATCGTCGAATTCCCCCGACTCATTCATCTCCTTCACCACATCTAATCCTCCTACAAATTCGCCGTTGACGATGAATTGTGGGTAAGTAGGCCAATCATTCAGCTTCTTCAGACCTGTCCGAGGAAACATGATCAACAGACACCACTCAAAACATGCGTAGACATACCTTGCCGCACTGCCTCGTCGCTGAGAATATCAAAATGGCTGAATGCAACATTTTTCTCCCTCAACAACCCTACAGCAGTCCTGGAGAAGCCGCAACGGGGTGCATCTGGCTCCCCTTTCATGAACAAGACCACCTTGGATTGCTTCATGATACCATGCATGCGGGCTTGCAATTGTTCTTCAGTCTCGGAAGACGGAGGAAGGGCGGGAGGTTGGGATGTCGTTGACTGGGGGACTGGAGATGATTTGCTTCCCAGATACTTTTCGATAGATTGTTTAAGCCGGGACGCATCTCCGCCTTCGATCCGGTCAAGTAGAGCATGACCCTTGTCATCGTTTGGTCACTGGCTTAGGGAGGAAGATCTCTCGCATACTCACCTGAATAACCAAGCATGTCGGGACAGACACGATGTTAAATGAATCTGATATGTCGGCTTGTTCTTCTGCCTCCACCTGACGATGTGTTGTCAGCTTCTGGCGTTGGATACGGCCCTGTGTTACTTGCCCTGAGCGTGAGTAACTTCGGGTATGCATTTGCAAGCCCTTCGACAACTGGATTCATTTCCACGCATGGCGCAGCCCAAGACGTCCAGAAGTAAATTAGTGATATGCGTTTGAGATCATTTGATAGCAATTCCTGGAATTTTGGTGTAGACAATATGTCAACGAGATTCTCGGGGGTGGACATATCGGCTTGATGGCTGGGTTTGCCCGAGTGAATCGTAGACTACTCCGTGCGGCGAAGCGAAGACCTCCTTGGAAGCTATAATGATAGAATTATGAATTATTGAGAGTGCTGACTGATTACTTAGATTTCTGAAATGGCGTTATCGGAATTAACCGGCCGGTGCCACATCAGGGAGGCAAAGGTCGACTTATCAACTTTGGTACGAGACCATTATGTAGTGTAAGTACGGGAGTACAGGCATTTGAGAATAAGTTTCTTAACGTGGATGCACGGAAATGAAAAAGAGCTATCCTCCTTCTGTTCATGTGAAACGCTCAGTGAGAGTCCAGCCAATCGCCAACACGCTCAATAAGCTCAGCCTTTTTGCCTGACACCGGCTGGCTCTTACTCTTGAGAAACTCCTAAGATGAAATTAGCGAGATGAAGCTCCGTGAGGGACAACCTAATCATACCTTAAGCTGATCCACACGGAGCTGCAGGGATATCAGAACCCAACATGCGTCGGAGCGTTATTTAAAGCACTCACCTTCCCCAAAGCACTAACCTCGTGTTTACTGCGGATTTCCGCCTCATCAACTGATATGTCCTGCACAGCATGTTCAGCACAGAGTCTCACATCAAAAGATGCTCGTACAGCCTTTCTTTTGGTTCCTGTGGTTACGACCACCGCGTTCGCGGACTCGTCGTTCACAAGAGCCCTCTTCCACTCCTTCATGAGGTTCCCAGCGCGCTTGTGCAACATCAGCTAGGAGAACGTGTGCCTGTGAATAAGGTCCACTCACCTTGTGAATCATATCATACTTAGGACGCGTAAGATCTTCGAAAGCTTCCGGATCAAACTCCTCACGGAAGGCACTTGCTTGTAGTTGAGCATTATGATAGGCAAGGGCTACAAGAACAGGTTAAGTCATGATGGCGGATGTCTCAATAAGAACGTTTTGCTAACCAGGATTAGGATAGGAATCTGGTGGATATGTACCGTTCTTGACACAGAGTTTGTCTATCCATGCCCGCGCAGCATCCTTAACCTCATCCGGCGCTGCATACCATACAAGTCAGCCGTGGGATTGAAATTCAGGGCAATTCTGGCATACCTCGAAATGCTTCCTCCAGTGGAGCTGCTCTAATATCGTCCGCGAATGGCAATGGAATCAGATGAAAACCTGCAGGCTCCTTCCATTCCCCTTCGTCGCCATTTTCCGCCTAGTTGAACAGCGACACGGTTGGCGTGTGATAAACAAGTAAATCTAAAGCTTACTTGCGGAAGCATTGCACAGAAGACTGGAGCAGCGTTGCGTCTTGTGAGGGCGAGGACGAGACCAAACTTTTTCTTCTCTATCATCTTCTTCAGGAGAGCTGTAAATGTGCGCTTGCTCCCCGAGTATTTCTGCATTGACAGTTTATTTCAAGAGCCAAAGACGAAATGCAGACACACTAGTTCGTCAGGATGGATAAATACAGAATGCTTGACATTATCCTCAAACACTAGCTCATCCCGATTCTTGAATCCAAGTAACTTGATTCCTATTGATCATGTGAGAGAGAACTGCCAACCGGATAATCTCAACACACCTGGTTCAAGATCCAGCGTACGGAAAGACCTGATCTCATCTGCAGTATAGAAGGGCTACACGATGTTAACATTAAGCCAAGACATTTAAGGACACGTACTCGTTTTCCCAATGGGACGATCCGAGAAATGGTCTCGATTCCTTCCCCTTCCTCGTCACTGACATCTTCGACAGCCGGGGCACCAAGTGACATTCCATAGACGATCTTGTTTTTGTCAACCTCCGCTTGGTGATCCTGTCATAAAAAGGTTAGAACCAGCATACAAAATGGAAGCAGCGCAGAACCTCGTCAAGATATACTGTACGGCTGTTTGCTACTTCCATCCGGTCACCGAGGTCAACGAAGTACTTGTATGCACCTTTCCTCTGTTCCGTGACTAGCCCGTAACTGCAGTAAGAATGTCAAATTCTATTAACAAGGGAGGAGAACCAATGACCAACCCTTTTACGCCAATAACAAATCCGTCTGCTAATTGGAATGGAATGCTAAAGATGGCACGTTTTGGCACCTCATGAAAACGCATTTGAGAGAGAAGATCATCAATACGCGTGATGGAAATGGATTCGGGAAGAACACCAGTGTCTTCTTCGTCGTCATCGTTCAATGCGTTGGGCAGCAAAACGGACTTCAGGGTACTATCAGCTAACCATGAGAAGTAAAGGCAGATGCTGCGCACTGAGTAGAATTTGGACGGGTCAAATGGTTTCTCTGGAGTGGCAATAAAGAATGGTTCAACTTGAGCCCCAGATTGAGTCAAATCCTTGAAACTAGCTTTAACATCCGCACACTTTCATGAAAATAGACATACTAGAAGGGTGGTTCTAGCAGAAGTAAGGAGCTGCTTGCTCCCTGGGTGTGGGTTGTCATCATCTGTAATCAAAAAGACGCGCTTTGAAGCTGTCTTCGGTGCTCTGAAGGAACAGTATAAGGATAATACTTGTTTACTTGGAGTGCGTGAAGTTCACCCATCCCGCAAAACCCAGTTGCAGCTTGTAAATACATCACCCATTGGCATTTTCCTTCCTGTGAGCGGGGGAAATGTGGATCTGAGCAGCTCTGGATCTTCTCTAGCAGCTTGGAATTGATCGGCATTTAGTGCTACATGACAATTAACATGACAAACCATCCAACAATTGAATCAGTTCCTGAATGGTTGGGGCACTTATGGGCGAAATGGGCTGATACACGAAGGAATTTTTCTTGATTTCTGTTGCGTGATTTTTTGTCTCTGAGGAACGAGTCTTCAACCGCCACTTGTGAATGTAAACTCATTATACGATGGTGCAGATCTCACTGTGTTAAATAGAACGATTCCAACAGAATCATTAGGGCCCACTATAACTTTCTTTTTTTGAATCTGCATAGCTGCTTCAAGGGCAGTGAAGAGATGAGATGTCTTGGCGTCTTCGTAATTAGGGTCATCTCGAAGTTCATGCATGGACTCAGAACAATCGATGCAGAAGAGTATGACATCACGTTTCCCTTCAAAAAACTACAAGGGAACCTGATAAGCTTCTTGGGCAGCGACCAACTCAGGAGGATCACTTACTGAAGCGTCCTGTAGCTCCTCTTCTTCTTCGTCGATGAAGTTCCAGTCATCAAACGGAGGCATTGTTAAGCAGATGCAAGTTCTTCCAGATGAGTGTATGGGTGTTATACCTGAGTTGCAGTGATCACAATGAACAGAGTCAGGAGCTAAGCCGTGACGGTGAGAAACACGTATTACGTAATATATATAGGTGAATGCAAGTGGCCAAGTGCAATCACACAAGTCGTCGCTGCCAATGACTGATTGCAAGTCGCTCCACTAGCACTCTGTCGATATGCAACCGAACTCGCAGACGAACCTTAGGCCATTGAGACAGGTTGAACTACCCATATGTCAGGCCCCTCCAGAATTGAAAATACACAGTGATCAAGATGTCGAACTCTGGAAGTCTACGAGGGGATATGCAGACTACTTGTTGTTCCTACACCGGCTGAGTGAATCGGTGGTTGGCTACATGTTTCCGCCAGCGAACCTTCCAAAGCAGAGTCAGGTCTGCAATCATGATTGCACTGCCGCTGTTTAATTCACCAACCTCGCAGGAAATTGACCATATACTCGCTCTCCTACAAACCTTGAGCGATTGGGTCGATGAAATTCCACCGCTTCAGACTCCTCAGCGCTTTGGAAATCTTGCATTTCGTACATGGGGAACTCGTCTAGAAGAGGCGAGTCCATTGGATATGCGTGACCCTATCTCTCAGTCCGATAACTATATTTTAGTGTTCTGAAGAGCTTCTTGCGAACCTGCTTGGCGAGAAGTCTGCCACTGCTTCTTCATATTTGAAACCGTACTTGCTCACATCATTTGGGTCCTTCCTGAGGATAGACTACGGGACTGGCCATGAAACATCATTCGCTATCTTCCTCCTTTGCTTGACCCTCATAGGATTTTTTAAACCCGAGCCAGACGAAGAGCGACATCTGGTTCTCAGCGTTTTTGTACGCTATCTCCAGCTCTGCTGGAAACTCCAGGATGTCTATAAATTGGAGCCTGCTGGTAGCCATGGCGTATGGGGTCTCGACGATTATAGTTTCATTGGCTATATCTTTGGAAGTGCACAATTACGAGGCATGATCATTCACTTCCTTGTTTTATCCACTCTCTAAACTATTTTCTTACCACAGACCAGGCGGATATTACTGTAGCCTCCGTCCTAAACCCCCCGCTTCCACAGAGCAATCTATATTTTATGTCCATCATGCGGATCTATCAAGTTAAATATGGCCCGTTTTTCGAGCACTCCTCTCAGCTTCACTCAATCGCCGTTGGGGTCCCCAATTGGGGAAAGGTCCACAGCGGACTATTCAAGATGTATGAGGTGATGACCCTTCATTCTCTTTGTTCGAATTTCTTATTGATTTAACCCTAGGCGGAAGTCCTAGGCAAGAGGGTAGTAGTTCAACATTTGCCCCTGGGCGGTTTGATGGAATGGGATGTCGACGTCGCTCAGCATCACGCGCCACTGACATCGCGCGACGTATCTGCGTCCGCGGATACCCGCGCTGCTTGGGCAAATCATCGCTAAGGATTGTCAGCACTATTTTGCCGACTGGTTGTACAAAGTCAAAAGTATTCCCCCGCAATCACTATGTCCAGTGCATGCGGAATGCGTGGTATCCGCTTCCCTTATCATCTTTACGGAATATCCTGAGACCCCCTGCTTCGTTAGTGTTGCTTGGCGCAATGGAATGTTCCATTTGTCTGTCATGACTTCCGTACATCGTGGTGGACAAAGGAGAGTGGTAACTATACGCCTGAGAGTACCATGACCTTACGGCTTACGAGGGACCCCAACCGCGTTATGTGCATTGCGCATGCGCAACTCAGGTTTCCATCACTGGGCCCCGCGCAGTATGCCTGGATAGTAATCAACCCCTTAGCTGTGTGATTTCATTGCCGTAGGCATTTTCACCGGAGACTGACACGCCGGAATAATACTCTACCCACCATAGCTGGGCGCCTTGGTGACAGCAAAGCGAAGTATCCCAAGGCTTCTTCCCTCGCCTTCTCCAAAGCGACAGGTTCGCTCCGAACGGATTCTTACGAAGTTCACATCATCGGCCCTTTTAACAAACCTAAAAAGCATATATGTATGGGTCGGTCCGTTGGCTCGATAAGATTACTTTTGGAAATAACACCGAATGGGGATTCTGGGGCTATGACGCCAACACGTTCCTTGCTGTCAACAAGATCTCTCGAGGCTTTGCGAGGGAAAAACGACCCGGCTTCTGAAATCATTATATGAACGAACTCCGTTTCGGCTGTGCAAGCACATATATACCCTAGCACGACGCCGAAGACGAGAGAAACAGGAAATGATGTGAGCTAGTAGGAAGACAGCTCGTTATGTACATGTCAGAATCAAGGTTCAGTATCAACAGCGCAACAGCTTTCTGACAATGTATGCATGTACATACCATATTGCACGAGGACCAGATATAGAGGGGTCATGGGAACGTTCCTAAATAGAAGGTCACTGAATTCAAATCATAGCATGTCATCTTTTCAGGACGGATGCCATCAACTTGCCAATCGGGAAATGCAGCTAAACACGGACTCGGAGCTCACGGTGCCCTGAAATGACAGCTCGCCGAGGAGGGAGTAGGTTGTATAATCGTGGGGAGAAACTTATCTTTAGTTTCCTCGCGCTCCGCCTATAAAGGAAAGAAGAAGCGAGATCCATACCGATCCACAACGCCCGGGACCAAGAACACGAGAACACGCGGCGAATCGTCTTCGACGGAAAGGCATTACACCTGTGCTTTTATATCCTGCTCTGGGATTCCAGTCGATTCAAGGGACGAGGAATCTAGGTTCCATAGGGAACCTCGTCATGCTCTGATCGATGACATGCTCCGCAACCGTCAAAAAATTGCAAAAGTGCGGCCCAGAGTGAATCGACTGAGATGCTACCGCAACAGGTGCCTTGCGTAGTCGAATATCAACGCATGGCGTATCATTTCTTCAATTTCGTTCAGAATCGAGATTGCAAGCATGAAGCTAAGAAACAAGAACTACACGTGTATGAAGTGAGTCAAGAGATTAACGGCAACCGACCAATGTTGTATAATTCATTGTGTAATGTTGAGTGGAGTGCGTTAACGGCACAGATGAAAGTTCATCTATGCGTGGAAGAGTTGAGGGAGTCCTTGAAGAAGACGGAGGACCAGCTTGGATATTTCTTCGTTAAAGAGTTAAACGACAAACCACCCGACGCCATTGAATTCGAAGAGGAGCGTTTCCTTCTATAGATGTTTCGCAAACGAGAACCCCATATACGCAGTCATGTCGTGTATAATATGTAGGATTGAACTGCCCCAGGATGCATGATGTAAATGTATTAAAAAAATGTTTCCTCGCGCGGTTCTGTACCGTTGAGGGCGAGGGCATTCCGGAAGTTTGAACTTGGCCTGGGTAAGCAAGCGGTATTCGCGACTCAGACAGCTTGAATGTGCATACATACCAAAATGGTCGAGACAATAGTCGGCGCAGCATTTCAATCGACATTTCACATGCTTATGGAAAAAAGGGCTTGCCTTTCAAAAGTGCACGACAGTATTATGCCGGCCCTCAGCGCACCAAGAAGGTTTGAGATCGTACATAGGGTCATCGAGGCTAGTGAGTGTTCACAAGCGACCCGTTGATTTTCTGAAGTTCCAGAATGAATTTTATTTCTTCGGAACGTGCTTTTGAATGGTGCAACGAGGAGAGAAGCGAAGCGCACCTGAATACATATACACGATCCTACATCAATCAGCGAAGGAATCTTTGCACCAGCAACGAATGTGCCCTCATGTCGGGTACCCTGACCCTTACCCTTCTTCCGCAGGCAGACCAGGCCTAGATGGCGCTGCATGATGACAGCTATGATCCGAGTGATAGCGGTAACATTGTCATCATGCTCCGGTACTGTCGCGGGGAATTCGCTGTGGGTCATCTTTTAAAACGTGGCATAGCCGCGATGGGATGCTTTTGTGGTGTAAATGAGCTTCCGGCAGAAGATGTCATGGATCATCTTCTATGATTGGAACGTCCTGTGCCAGTTTAATGCACAACTTGGCATTTCCATGAACTGAGTATGGATAAAGACCTTGCATTCGGATGCAGTGATACACAGTGTCATCCGCAGTACTAGTATCTCCATTGCCAAGAACTGACTCGATGAGCGATCCGCTGCGTAGGCCTAACCTTTGGTAGAACAATTTTCGGAGGTCTCCAACGGGTAACATGGAATGGAGGGGATGACGTATATTCCATCGTTAGATATCAAGCGCTCACTGACAGCTTCAAGTTGGGACTCGGAGCTCGGAGAGCGAAATGACTTTGATTGACTTCCAAGTTCCCCGGTGTAGCATTATGTAATGCAATGCTTCCGTCCTGATCCGTCCCTTTGCTAAATCGATGGAATAAAATTTCTTTGCTAGAACAAGTCACGAGACATTGCCAATTTACCAGACCAACAGCAAATCACCCTTCTTGCAGCAGCAAATCGCATATTTCCTCTGTAGCTGTCATAACAGCGTCTCCAGAGTCTCTCGGTGTCATCATTACTGATCAAGGAAGAAACAGCGATCTCCGTTTGTTGACCCTCGAGTATGTCCTTCATTTTCCGAGAACCAACCAATACTGACTGTCCACCGCATTGTCAGGTGGTCTTCCGTTCGTGGTAAGCTAAAAGCTCCATGCTGTGGTGGCCACTTTTGATTTTAAGCCTCGGTTCAGGTGAACCTCCTTGACAGGACCCACTTTGTTGTTTTTCTTATCTCCTCGATCCACTTTTGTTTTCGTCTCCTTTTCTGTTGCACTTTTTTTAATTACCCTTCAAGCTATTTCCTCGCTGGAAAGGGAGCGAGGAACCCATCGCCTACTGAAGAAAACCTTTTTATTGCCGTACTAGCCCGTGGTTCCTCAGAGACCCGGTTCTGGTTCGGTAATTCGGGGTTTTGGAAAGAAGACAAACTATTCACTCTACCAGCTGCACAAAAAGCACCGCTATAGACGATTCCGACCTCATAGATTCACCACCTTCGGACCGCCCCTCGATGTCTCCTGTTGAAGTCCTTGCTGCTTTGAACCCAGTCGATCACTTCATCTCAAACAACTTTCCAAAATTTTCAGCAAATTCTGAAACTTCTTATGACCCTGTGGTTCTACCAACATTGATCGACGATGCTGCTGCTTTGGAGGACCCTCTAGATGATGAAAAAATATTTTCTTCCCTTCCTCCACTTTTCAGGGGACATCCCGAAATCCATCTTCGGAAGGGCATAATGGATGCTACAGGGCAGGTTGCGGCGAACGAGGCTGATGCAGAAAGAGCCTTTTTCGTGGCTGATCTCAGTCAAATCTTTCGTCAACATGAGCGATGGATGAAGTATCTTCCAGAGATTGTCCCGCATTATGGTTTGTCGCCCGTCCGCCTGTGATGTATTCCCTTCATTTCTGACCCCGGTCACTAGCGGTCAAGTGCAACCCGGACCCATACGTTTTAAGGCTTCTTGCTGCTTTGGGAGCCGGCTTTGACTGCGCATCCAATGGAGAAATTTCTCAGGTTCTCGGTATCGGCGGTGTCAATCCCTCGAGGATCATTTTTGCCAACCCGTGCAAAGCAACTTCCTTCGTGCGGAGCGCTGCGAAAGCCGGTGTCAATAATATGACGTTCGACAATGCCGATGAATTGTACAAAATTGCGCGTGCGCACCCGGATGCTAAACTGATCGTTCGTATTCTCGCGGATGATTCTAAAAGTATCTGTCGGTTCGGTATCAAATTCGGTGCACCCCTCGAGGTTGTTCCCAGCCTTCTGTCGAAAGCTAAGGAACTTGGGCTGGACGTTATTGGGGTCAGTTTCCACGTGGGAAGTGGATGCTATGATCCATCCACCTACAGAGATGCCATCAAGCGCGCCCGCGACGCCTTCGTTATGGGGGCGCAAGCTGGCTATCAATTTACACTGCTTGATGTTGGTGGCGGGTTTGAAGATTCTCGATTTGAAGCAGCCGCATCTGTTTTGACCGACGCCATCAATCATTATTTTCCTGACCGAAAAGGTATCAGGCTAATTGCGGAGCCTGGTCGTTTTTATGTGTCCAGAGCATTTAGCCTCGCTGCCAATATCATCGCACGCAGGGCGCCGATGATCGAAAATTCTTCGGAGTCCGTGGATCTTAAGTCAACTTCGGATGAACCCAGCGTCATGTGTATGTATATGCCCCTCTCATACCGCTACACCGTCACTTAACTTACTTCGGTGGCGCAGACTATATCAATGACGGCGTGTACGGCGCATTCAACTGCATCATGTTCGATCACCAGACCGTGAACCCCTACGTCCTTTCCCTTGACGGATCCTTCCACATCTCTTCTTCGGAGCCTTTGTCCCTCTGCAGTGTATGGGGGCCGACGTGTGACTCTATTGACTGCGTGTGCAAGGCAGTCCAATTGCCAAGTGCACTTCAAATCGGGGACTGGCTTGGCTTTGACAACATGGGTGCCTACACCATATGCGCTGCGAGCCAGTTCAACGGATTCCAGTTCAGTAAAGTAGTCTACACTACGAGCAGAGTTGGTGGAGAGGAAGTTAGGCGTGCACTGTGCAACTTTGCTGCAAAAGGATATGGGCATTAGGGACAACATGTCGGAACTTGCTACTACTTTTGTCTAGCGTTTATTTTCTTTTGACCAGTATTTGCGGATTCTAGATGCTGTTCAGTGGTGGAAGGAATGTATTACATAAGAACATTTGTCTTGACAATTGAGGAGTGTTTGTCAAATTTGGCCAAGACTGGGTTGCGAATACAAAGTAATTCTTGCATGTCGGTGAGTGACACAAGAAAAAGGTGACAAGGTAACGTTAGGTTTCGGTAGTAGGGTGAAAAAGTTGCCCTATGAGGGTTTGGCGGTTTGCGTGCCTGTGTCGTGCTTATTTTTGTGTGTGGCTTCGGTACCGAACGGTAGAGCCAGCATGCCGTTTCCAGCCAGGGTCGTTTTGGTTCTGCTGTTCCGGGGTTTCACCTGGTTTCGCTGGATCCAAAATATGGTTTAGGGAAGAATCCGGAACGTTTCGAAGCAATCGAGGTCGTATGTAGTACTAATTTGTGATCGACGCTTCTCTCTTCTGAGGCACATGGAAGCTCGCATCCGAATAAAGGCATATTGCTATCATAACGAATTCAGGAGTAACCTCGAATTTCGACCCGAGGAGGCTTTTATTATTCAGGTCCACCTTTCATTCTTTCAGGCTATCACTCAATGCCAGCACGCGCGGGTATTCAAATAGGAATAGTCGGGGATTATGTAGTGCGTTTCCGAGGGTAGCCTCATTTATGTAAATCGAGTTGAAAATGAGGTCCTCGAGCATAATGCGCGGAGCGAGTGGTTGATGACTGAGATGGGGATTTTAATCAAGTCAGATGCAGTCCGTGGGTCAAGACCGGTTATGTGAGCCACTGGTCAAAGATGAGGCGTGTGTCGCATGAACCGCAGAGTGACAAATTGATACCCGCGCCCTCGACAGCCATTGCACCCAAAAGTAGCTATATTGTCCGCAGTGTCTCCATGAAAATCATGGCTGAAGCTTCTGCCGGGGAGTTGAACAAACCTTGTTCGGTTGTCTTTTTAGCTGAACGTCAAACCGATGTTTCGGCAGCTCTCTCTCCATCCGCTGAAATCAGTGATGCTGTTAGGTTGGTTGACAGACTGTCACAGGTTTCGTGACAGACTGGCAGTTGGGTGCCCTCAAACTGCTATCCGCGATAGCTGGCGACGACGAGCGTGAGGAAGTGTCAATGACAAAGAATGACAAGTCTAAAGCGACTGAAAGTTGTCAAGGTGTTTATGTGACAGATATCCTTTTCTCGAGAACAGGGCAATGGAAGGTTCTGATTCCAAATTTGGGTAATGATCGTTTTTGAACTTGCCGGTGCCGAGTGTCGCCGTCGGGGGTGCGTGCCTCACGCGACTGCCCGTTTAGGGGGCCGGTGTACGCACATGGAACGAGTCTAAATACGGCATCTATGTAATGGGCTATCTAGGTATATATGTCAACTTATACTAGCGTCGATGCGACCTTAGATACTAGCACGCCCCCTCCGTTACAGTCGACGTGGCCGGAGGCGACAATCAGTTTTTTCATATTTCACTCTTCCATTTTTTACTTCGGCAGAACAGGCTATTTACCAGTTCCTGTCCCTCTCTCCTCATAAATATTCTATTCCCCCGTGGTCGCCACCTTTCCCCCGGAATACATTTAACCCGTCTTCCTATTTCCTGCTCTTTTATTCCAGACATCCCTTTCCCCTCGATAATGACATCCAGTGTACTTGGTCAGGTGAGCCACTCATCTTATTTTCTCCAATTCACTCATCTTCAATTACTGCACAAAGGACTCCATGGCATCACCTTCCATTTCTCCACAAGGCCCTCGATTTCGTCCTTACGCAAGCCCAACTCACCAGGTCACTAAAGGCCGCTATATCACAAGTAATGACCCGAGAGGTTACATGTAAGCTCTTCTTTCCTTCCCCAAATATCCATCTTCAACTCTTCTTAGTCCCGTATATGAATACCCGCTGAATGGTCAATGGATTATGATGGATATTGATGATGGTTATATTCTTTGGACGGGCATTTGGAAAGGTACGTAATGTCTCACTTTTTCCATCTATCGCAATTCAGTTGTTCACCCGTACCTGTACCCAGCCCTTGGCAATTCAAAGGGTGAGCATGACGTGACTCCTCGGTGTGCGCTGCATCTAACATACATGCGTAAACCCACAGCCGACATTGTTAAAATGATCGATTCACAGCCTGACTTGGCGCCTGTTATCCGCCGTGTCCGGGGAGGGTACCTAAAAATTCAAGGCACATGGATGCCTTACGAGGTGAGTCGATCCCGCTTCATGTCAACAGCAATGCTCATCCCATATTAGGTAGCCCTCCGCCTATCACGCCGGTAAGTCGCAATGCTCCATGACAAGGAACAGCCTTTTGATCTTTTGTTTCAGAGTGGCTTGGCCAATCCGTGAAGATCTGGTACCGCTTTTTGGGTACATTCCCTCCACTATGTTACCGGCGTTGCGCTAACCGACATTATCTTTACAGACCCACGTTCCCGAGCACATGCCTATCTCCAGACCAACCGGGATATGGGCAAGTCGTGTCCACTGCATCCGGGCGGAGGCGATCGCGCCGGAACAACCAAGTCGTCGCTCCTGTGCTTCCAGTTACTCGTGATTCGCAGTCATCATGGTCCATCCCCGCCGCAGGGCCAAGTGTCCATATTAGTCCATTAACGCACTATCTACCCCCTGGACAATCAGCTTCCCTTCCATCAATCATGTATAGGGACGCACCACCCTATTCTCATTCCCAACACACAAGCCCTCCGTTACATATATCCTCTTCTGCATCCCCAATTATGCGTGAGCGTTCGGCTCGCTCAAGATATTCCCCCTATCCTGCTTCATCATTTCTGCCTAGTCGCAAACCCTCGGTTGCAACCAGCGACTCAGTTTCGTTGGATATCCCCTCAATTTCGTTACATGACCCCGATGATGATGGTCGGAATGGCAAGTTCCCCGGCGACCAAATTGTGCTGCCTCCAATTCAACCCCTCGCCCCTCCCAGGCATATTAACAACCCGTCATATGCATTGCCTCCTATTTCTGCTCTTGAGGATCTGCGAGGAATTTCTACGCACGACTCTGCGGCTGTGCTGAAACGTTTGAAAATGGATGACGAATGCACCGCTGACACCAAACATAACGTTGCTCAGTGGCCAAGGCAAAGATCAGCGTCGACATCGCATCAGTGGTAAATTATTTTTGCCTTGAGTCATAATAATGCTGACTCGTTGCTATCAGCGCCCCACTATCGTATCCGACGACAACGTCATGGTCTGGACACGGATCAGGCCCACAACGCTCTTCCTTCGATCCGTCCTTCGGTGTGGAAGGCTCAAGGTCATATCGGGCACCCCGTTCGCCATATCATTCATCTCATGACGGTAGCTCCGTTGATGGCGCATCCCCCGTATCGCCCACAACACCACGTTCCGCCGAAGTTCCGCCGGGTCATGCTGACCAAATGTCGCCCGGGGATAAACGCAGGCACATGATGAACTACCAAACGTCTCCTGATGCACAGAGGTACAGCCGTAAGTCAGCTGGAGGACTGTCTACTGGGGTAGATCCTCGTCTATCAGCCTGCCGTCATTCCTGCGATGATGACGAGGCTGAATCTGATTCGTCGATGCGAGGACCAATGCGCCCCTGGTAGTGTGGTTTATTTCGTTTCGTAACACCTTTTTCCAGTCACTGGCGCGGTCGTCATATGTTGCAGTGTTGGTTCTAATCATCTGCTATATTTGATTTTTTTTTACATCGTGTTTGCTATCGTCGCATGGATATCTACGTTGCATTCGTTTTAGTTGTAATATACAAGGACATACATATAATTAATTCAATTGGATTTACTTTTTTACTGAGGATGCAGTGTGCGTGCGGTGGACCGACTCCCCTTTTCACTCTTTGAGCAGGTGCGAGCGAACGAAGGTTTGGATACCACGTCCCATTTCAACGTGGGGTAGCCTGAGCGTTCTGATAACGGGAGTATCCACATCCGCTTGTGACGATGCTGAGGAATTGTCGCCTCAGGACAAATCCGAACCGCAATGAATTGACAGCGAAGGAACCACACGGGATAGAGACGCTTCGAGACGTCGGCCTAATAATGACACATCTTAATCTATCTTAATCTCATTCTCCACGAGTCATGGCTATCATGGGTAATTGGATCTAAAAGAAGGACGCGCATTGGTTCCGAAGGAGTAATGCAAGATTCTTAAGTGACCGTGTCGTACGGATGGCAGAGTGATGTAAGCCATGTAAGCAGCAAGAGTTTTCGCGGCTGTCAAATCGCATTTGCCATTTGTCCGGTGCTGTGTTCCGTTTCTGTTGCAGTAGCTTGTGGTGGGTGTCAGTCTGAGTCCTGAAAACTTGGCACCGGAGTGTTGCGAATGAAATGACACGGTTGCGAAATGAAACATGTGTGTTGGTACGCTTGAGTGGCGGCCGGAGCGTGACTGATTGAGCACTGTTTTCACAGGAGGAAGGAAACAAGAGGAGAACATGGCATGGCTGACATAACTCTGACATAGCCGCCGATATG
>Ga0153975_1000280_pt1 | contig 15473 bp, 15 predicted proteins | sample TSGA059MetaG_FD_104694 | JGI IMG/M metagenome (GOLD analysis project Ga0153975, IMG submission 104694) | Attine ant fungus gardens microbial communities from Georgia, USA - TSGA059 MetaG | ecosystem: Host-associated > Fungi > Mycelium > Unclassified | place: USA: Georgia, Yuchi Wildlife... | reverse complement strand
CATGATCACTACCTATTGTTCTACATATAGGAGTGCTATTGTTCTTGAAATAGAGATAACCTAACCATCTTAGGGCAGTCCTTTGTTCTATTCAAGGATAGATGATAATCTATGAGTAAAGATTAGTATTATATACAAACATTGAGGACCTTGTATCTCCATGGGATCTTATCGCCTTGGGATCTATTTATGGCTGAAAGAAGCACATTGAAGAGAGCTTCACGATGGTCATTGAAGCAAACAATTATGTTAAGCGGTTCCTGAGATATCAGCGATTTAGTGTCTGGTGACTTGGTAATCACTGACTGATCTGCTGATAGCTCAGTGAATACTGATTGCTTTGAGATGTTTTTGGTACTGTTTGAAAGGTCTTCTTAAGGGCTTTTGGTGGCCATTTATATCGTCAAAATTGGTCAAGTATTCCTGGAGTTATGGTCCAAATGAAGTTTGTGACACTCTGTTCTAGAAGAAGTACTGAAATGTTCAATGGTGAAGTACATCTTGAAAATGCCACATAAAGTTGTCTATGTAAGAACACTAATGTCTGCAGATTAATCTCCATATGCTCCACTGACTGTCCTTGAGATTTGTTGATGGTCATAGCAAAGGCCAACCTGACTGGGAATTGAAGTCTCTTGAGTGGCACAGACAATGTCTCTGTATTAGGTAATAATCTGATCCTTGGAATCAATACAACCTTTTCTCTAAACCTTCTATCCTTGCTGATAATCCTGTACTGGAGCATTTTTCTTCTTATATTTAACACTACCATTCTTGTTCTATTACAAAGCCCTTCTCCTAGATCTGTCACAACCCTGTGACACCATAACTGTCACTTCAACCCTTGATGCCATCAAGGATAACTGTATAGTCACCAGTCTATGTTACCTTATCAGTAGTCTAGTTTTTAGTTTTGTTATCTTTAAGCATTCTAGAATATTCTTCTAGATCCTCTGCTCTTGTCTCTTAAATTGGAGTTGTACAGGAAAGGGCACAATTAAATTGAAGCCAACCCCTCTGTCCAGGTTACAGGCTTGATAGGATCCAAGTTCCTCAGTAAGATAACTGGACAGCCAATCTTGAGACAAAGTAAAGCAGGAGGCAATCTACTACTATTGAGTTGTTGAAGAAACTCTGTAGGATAGGCATGGTGAATTCCATCTTTCTCAGATACAGAGTCCATACTTCTCAGTATATGGACCTCTGCATTTGGTACTAGGTTGAACTGTTAGAGAATAGCTTTATTAATATTATGCACCTCATCATTTCTAGAACAGAGAATAATACACTCCAAGAAGTATTGGTCATCTTGAACTCTTGAGTTTCCAATTCCTAGATAGATCCTATTAATAAGAGTATTGAGGTTAGTACAAACCATAGACTGAGGAACTTGTATTATCTCATTATCATCCATAGTTGATCCAGTACCAATTTCCAACAACCACTGAGTATGTTGATTGTTAGCTTTAGAGTAACCCAAGTATATATTGTGTCTGAGATGTAAAAACTTGATATGTCTCCATAAATTTCCTCTACAAAAAGATGCTGCTACTACTTGTTGATATGTTTCTTTAGATACCACAGGCAAAGTTTGATGAAAATCTCCTCCAAATACCACTGTAATTCTACCAAATAGATGATCATTCTAGATAATATGTCAATTTAACAGCTATCAAGTGCAAGTAATCACTTACTTTAAGCAAGTCTCTCAGACATTGATCAACAGTATCAATATTATACTTGTGCTATATAGGAACTTTATCCCATATAATAACCTTGGTCTGCTGGAAGACTGGAAATATATAACTATTCTGTTTGAGTCTAGCTACAGAGTCCTCATTAATAGAAAGAGAAATCTTAAAGCACAAATGAGACATTCTTCTTTTATTTAGTAAAAAAGTAGGAATTCCAGATAATGCTACACATAGTGCTATCTGTTCTCTCCTTTTAACCTCAGCAGCAATAGCATTACAAAGAAAAGTCTTTCCACAACCACCAATAACATGAATAAAGAAAAGATGATCTTGGTTGTTGGTAACAAACTCCAAAACAGTATCAAAAGTAGCAGCTTGTTCAGAGTTAAACATTGCCCTCTGTTCATTTACCAAAGTTGCTATTTCATCTGCATTATACTGCTCAGTCTATAAGAGAGGATTGGGTATTCTATAATCCTACTATTGCTGTAGAAGAAGCATAGGTAGAAACTCAGCAAGACTTCTTTCTATTCCTATCAATATCCTGTTCAAATCCCAAAGGCCATAATTATAAACATTATCCTCTGGTATCTCCTAGTCAACTTAATAGTGGCTCATATGATGTAGTTTGTGCTTGACATCATCACATAGTCCAGCCTTGAATTGATCCCAGAGAACATGAGGCTCAGCCACTTTATCAGTTAGCAAAATTACTACTGATAGCTAACAATATACCATTCTAGGCTACATTGCAATTGCTTTCTCCAAGCAAATTCTCTACTTATAATTATCCTCCAGTAATCCTTTTACTATATATGTCTCCTTAAATGTAACAAATACTTGGCTATTCTAGGTTCTCAGATGCTCTCAACTTTTTCTATCTTTAAATATAGTCAAGAGAAGTCATAAAAAGAACTGCTCTCTCTTTGATGGTAACATAAAGTATATTCTTTCAATCACCTTGGTATATTGTCTTGGATACCATAACTTGGCTTTAGTATTCCGGGTATAGTGTTGAGAAAACTACCAGTAGATAAGGCTCAAACTATCATTATATATAGAGTTGTAATCAAACCAAGCAGTAAGCTGAGTCTTCTCCACATTTTGTTTGGCCAATACTTCATTAACAGTCTGGTATACATAAAAGTTGACATAGTGCTCATTGGAAAAAACTAACTATCCAAGTGTACTTTGATCTTATTCTACACCCCACTACTAATCTCTATAGTTACTCTGTCAGAACCCTTATAGATATACTTGCTCAGGTACTTGACAGTTTCCAATCTAGCAGAGATCTCCATATTGATATAACAATCAAAGAAAAGAAGAAGTTGAGGACAGTAAGAGACCACATATTGATTGGTAAACCTGGCCCCATTGTATTTAAATACCAAACCATTATTAGGCCTAGCATAGAGTGGATAACTGTCCTTAGTCCAGTCTATTTTCTAGTCCTTGAAAAAGCATTTACTATACCATCTATTAACCATACATTTGGCTTGGAGATTGTCAATACCATATAGACCATACAATATGTATTTGGTAACTTTTGCATAAAGAAGTGGCTGTAGTTGAGGATCAGGTAATTGTGCTAAAATCATGGAGTTTATGTGATAAGGATCTCAAATATAATCTTGAGGGTGCAGAAAGATAAACAGGTGAATATAGGAAATGTAAGGGCAATGTCAGACTCAAGACCAGAGATCATACTAGAAAGCTAGTAAGAGTCCTGGAAGCTAGGGTAATATTTAAGTAAAGGTAGATCTACCAATACAGGCTTCTATATATACTACTGGAGGTGGTCTGTGTACAATCACATGAGCACTAATACAATAATACCAAACATTCTAAATATAGTTATAGACTATTGTCCAAGTACAAACTAGACCAAAAGGAAACAAGAAAGAATGAATATATGCTAAGAAATCCAGACCCTAGATATTAGGGTAACTAGAGTAGAGTAGACTCCAGGAGAATCCTTAGTAATATTACACTCCTAAATATATTACAACTCACCTCCAGGAGAATACTTAGAAATTAGGATAAGACTCCTAGAGTGTACTTTTACAATATATATATCACTACTGCTAAAACATTCTTGATTCTATAGTCCTGTTAGTCAGGGTCAGGAGTCTCTGAGTCAAGCTAAAGGGAATTAAATATTACATAGTAATATCTAATTAAGCATAGGATCACTTTAGGCTGTGAGTCTAGTATCTCAGAGATAGTATTAGTAGGTTTCCCTTATACTAGATAAGAATAAATCTATCAACACTTACTAAGCATACTCCTAGGGTGTTCCCTTACAGGGAAGATCTCTCTTCTAGAACTCAATGGTGTGAATATGAGCTACTGTAGTACCAAAAAAGCCATTATCAATCAGCTTAAGGAGTGCTTTCTTCTTTTGCTCAAAAACCTGTGATATAATGTCAGAACAATCAGTAGCTGTCTATCCAGGAAAAAGACTCTGAACAATTTCTGGCCACTTGAAATTAGCAGTCATGGTGAGAAAGAGGTCTGGTTTGTGAAAATACCTGCAAATGGCCATAGTATCCTAGAATAACTGAGTCATAAACCTAGGACTGTTCACATGAGAAGAAGAAAGAATAAATTTGCATCCCAAAGGCCTAACATTTTCTCCATTATGTCTATTATGTACAGCAGCATTCTGTAGTCCCTGGTAGAGCTTAGATCTGAGGGTATATTGATGTGTTCTAGCCCAGTTAAGTTTCTTTTGTTCATAGTTTGCCTATACATCAATAACAAACTGCTGAAATAGCTTTCTACTATAGAAGAAGGATAGCTGAGGACCATCTCTAATATGAAGATGATAAACATAGTAGCATATATCAGAAACTACCTGTGAGCAAGCCCATTTCTCTCTATCTTTTTGTCTTCCATTCTACTCTCATTCTCTCAGTTGAGCACTATGAATTGGAATTCTTGGATACCACCTATTCTTCCCCTTTGGAAACAACAGAACATAATACAGAGCAGCATATAAAGGACTGTTCTAGCTTATTCACTTAAGTTGTCCTTCTTTTGCCCATAGTACTATATCTTTATTATCTATTGCATAATAAACTTCTTTCTCAGGAATAATAACTGCAATCTTTTCAGTAGTAGGTAGATTGTGAGTTTGTTGATCATACTGTAAATCCACATGTAATCTAATCCTGACCTCCTCCTATTCATCTGCTAGTTTGTCTCTAATAAGCTTATTGTTATGAGACAACCAAGAAGGAAACTATTTCTTGTGCATTCATCAACTTAATAGAAAACATCCAAGAATACAATATAGAAAAGATATAAATAGTGTAGGAAAGATTATGTAAGATATAGATAGTTCTTAGTAAGGGTTATGTGATTGTGGGAAATAGGTGCACAGACCATCTAAATATTTGTATAAGTATTTAGGGAAATCCAACAAGGAACTCTATTGAGTTTTTCCTGAACAACTACCTTGGTTGAGCTCTGAGTCCTCATAACTTCACACTAATACTCATATGCATGATAGTATCAACCAATATATGGATGACTGTCCAGGAGTACTGTCTGAAGATTGTCCATTACTATAGGATTTAGGTTATTGTTGTTGGCTTTTCTGATATTGAGCTGCTCTGCTGTATCAAGAATATAGATTTATGTATATATTGGAGTCTGATCTGCATAAGGGAGAAGAGCACCAGTAAGATGATGAAGTTCTTCCTGGATTTTGAAATAGTAGAGACCAGACTGTCTGATGACTGAGTTGTTAATTTTGACTTCTACTGAAGTTATAGGAAAGGCTGTATTATACTGCCATATATTATTGCAAAATTCTTTTGAGGAATAATCATCTCCAGTCAAGTAGTTGTAAAGGATTTCAATAAGTGGTTGGAGAAGAGACAATTGGATCTATTCTTATAAATAATACATGCCAAACTTGGGATGATTGACCCTTGAGGAAGTAAGTTTTTTATACTCAAAGTGAAGAGCATGACAGTAAGAGCAGATAACAGCCAGTATGCCCAAGTTGCTATACTGTATATTGGCCTCTAAGAATGGCTGTCCAATAGGTGGATAAAGTGTAGGATAAAGAATAGGAGGTGGGATATCATCAGTAACTACAGCTTTTTGATTCTAATAACTTGTAAGTATATCCAATTTTATGATACAAAAATTATCATACCTGAATCATATTATCTTCCATATCTAATTCTTGAATATCTTCTTCTTCAACATTCTATAATGATTCTAGTTAAAATTTATAGATCAACAATTATTCAAATATATCACTTACAACTTTTAGAAGATTCTCCTATATATTCCTATCAACATTTATATCTCCATTATCCCTATCATTTTCAAAAATTTGCTGCTCTTTATAATCAAGAGCATTTGCATCTTCATTCCTCTATTCCTCTATTATATAATTAATTTAAACCTTTTCCATCTATCTCTGTTTTCTAGCTTCTACTATTTTGATATGTACTCTAGGTTCCTGGATAGTTCTTTGTTGTTGCTCAGTAAGTTAACATCTATACAAATCAAGTATGGCATCCTCAAGAGTTTGTGGAATATATGTAGAAGTCAAGTAAAATCTTTTTCTTCCCCTTCTTCTATCTTTATTCCAAACAGAAGCTGGAGGAACATTTTGGAGCAAAGCAGGTAGTTGATGGTTTTCTAGAATAACCATATGTTATTGTACTTGCTTCTCAGCTCTTTTAACTCAATATTCTTCTTCAACAAAATCCATCTCTCATAGTTTGTCTTACTGTCTCACTTACAACTACCCTAAGAATAAAAGTATACTATCACTCCTAAGAAGGAGATCTCTACTCTAAACAACTCTCTTAAAGAGTAGCTGTTATTCCCTTGCATATAAGGATCACAATAGATCCCAAGTACCAGATTACTAATAGAAAGGTATATAGGTATACTACTACAGCACTGCTTAAGGAAACAGTCTGTTTAGGAGAGTAGACCTAAGCTTAGTTACACCAACCACACTCTACACTATAGCTGTAGAGTACTGTCCTCTTTATATCTATGGCCTAGTATTCAGTCAAGGTATAGAGAGAGTAGAGAAGTAAAAGAACAAAGAGAGAGAATAGAGAATAGTGATTGAAAACAGAAAAGTTGATGAGCTGGCACCATCACTGTATATTTGTATATGTTTGTTTTACTCCCATATATCCAATTTGGGTTAAATATGAAAAGAGCAGAGTTGTAATAATTGAATTTACTATTTTAAATTTTTTTAAAATAAAAGAAGAAAAAGAAAAGTGTATTATAATTTTTTCCAATTTTTCCTGAATTTCTTCTAATTTTTAATAAATTTATTGTATTTTTTGAGTAAAAAGAGAGAGTGTAGGAATGATTAGATATATAATTTATCAGTGCTATCATCCCATACACAATGCAGTATATTTACTAGACTAGATAAGGTTTTTATCTGGGCCTTTGGCCCCAACTTGAACCCTCTACTAATTCTAAGTAGAGTTAATACTGTATTGTCTGGAAGGTTACTGCACTCCCTTCCTTCAACAGTCTGTGTAAGCTTAATGGTAAATAGTCTTATATGTGTACTACAGTGCACTATACTCTCTTTCTCTAGTAATATTGTCTGCAGTGTACAAAGTAAGTAGTACTATATACAGTCTGTTATACTCCTTTCCTCTAATAGTTTGCAGTTTGCTATATTTTCTTCCTCCAATAACTGCCAGTAGTCTTATCTGCAATCTGCTATACTATTTTTCTCCAACAGTTTTCAGTTCACTATATTTCTTTCCTCCAATAACTTCCAGTAGTCTTGTTTACAGTCTACTATACTATTTTTCTCCAATAGTTTCCAGTTTGCTATACTTCCTTCCTCCAATATTTTGCCTAATTTTCTGTACTTTTTTCTAATTTTTCCTGATTTTTTTTCCTAATTTCTAATGAATTTATTGTATTTTTTGAGTGAAAGAGAGGCTGTTTCTAATTTTTCCTGAATTTTAATGAATTTATTTGAATTTTGTAGAATTTCTGAGTGAAAAGAGTGTGCTGAGTGTGCTGAAAAAAAACTTGGGGACAGGTGCAGTTTAGTTCAATTCTTTCCAATTTTTCCTGAGTTTTTTTTCTAATTTTTATGAATTTATTTGAATTTTTTGTAAAATTTGTTGAGTGAAAAGAGAGAGCATGTGAAAAAGTTGATTAGTCAGTTCTGTGTCAGCAGGCATCATCCCACGTTCGGTCTCGCATACTCTCTTTGACTAGACTAGACTAGATAAATAAACTAGATAAACTAGATAAATAATAGATAGATAATAGATAATAGATAATAGATAGATAGATAATAGATACTCTCTTTGACTAGATGACTAGATGACTAGATGACTAGATGACTAGACTAGATAGATAAAAATAAAAATCAGCATTTTGGATCCCTGACTGGGCTGACTAACAAGAATTGTTTACTCAGTGATAATAACGGGTACAGCTCCCACACTTCGCCATGCCTCTTGATAATGATGATCAAATTCCCACCCAGTGGATTCGGTGAGACTGCTTCGATAGTTCCACGACCTTGTCCACCTGATAACACCATCCACTTGCGACGTTCTTTCTACCCAAAAGTTAAATCAATGGCAAACTCAGATGAAACTGCCACTGTGATACCAACTATCCGAATTGTCGGTGAGTACTACCCTGTCTTATCGGCTCAATCAACCAGCAGGCTGAACTGCATCTAGAATTTATCGCGGAGCTCGATCATAAATTTCCGCAATCATTGATCGTCAAACACTCTGACAAGGCGAATGGCCCTAGTCATCTCCGAGATACTGAAGGGAAGCTTAAGAAAAATATTGAGGGAGAGCAACATCTCAAGTTGACAAGCCAATGGTGAGTTGAACACTCCATACCTAGGCAGCACTTAACATTTGTGCGATGTAGTATTCTCAAGCAAGAAAGTGACCTGGATATCGAGATACACAGAAAGCATCCTCTGCGACACAAAATCTTCAGTTTTGGGCGTATTTCAGATGATCCTTTGTGTCGAGTTAGCATCAAGTTCAATGATCTATGGGATCACCTGGTATCTGAAACACAGGGAGGAACCAAATGTGGGTTGATCTTTGTTTCAATCGCTGTCAGTCTGCTCACAATTTTTCAGCAAATTTCAAAGTGAAATTCCCCAATGGAGTTCCAGGATTGCAATTCTGGATCGTCGCTGAGGTACGCTATCTTTTTGCAATATGTAGAATGTCGACTTAAGTCAAGTCGTAGGCCCATGACTGCCAATTCAGTGCCTTGGTTGCACAAATCAAAGGCATGATGGAGGATCTGAACAGGTTTCAGTCTATTTTGTATCATCTCGGCTCTGCGAGAGATACTGTTGAAATGATCATGGAGCTAGGAAAGCCTTTGAGCGGGGTAAACCATTATTAGTCAATACGCTTCCCTGCTGCCTGACTCGAACCAGTTGAATTCTATAGCATCAAAACTGTTCACTTGTGTGGAAATCATCTATCAAGTAGGTCAAAATTACTTCTTTCGCTGCTAATATTGTGACTCATTGAGCTCCCAGCATTCTGAAACTCAAGAAGAATCTCATGAAGCAATGAAAGGTCTTGTGGGGAGTATGATTGTCCTAGCTGGGCAGCTTAACAGGCTCAAGGAAGTCCCACAATCAGACGCACTGCGCGACACCATCAAAATATTTCCCAGTATGATGGAAGAAGTAATGAATTTTATTCAGACTTGGCTCGAAAACTGGACAGGTATGTGTCAATTCGCCCAAGATGTATTCTTCACTGAATTCAACGTCCAGTCAAGCACATCCTTGTTGTCGCTCAAAAGGACGAAGCGAGTGGATTACAGAAGAAACTAGATGCTTTCGCGCAAAATTTCGACCGGGATCTTCTTATAGAGATACAAGCGGAGCAAGGTCTGATCTTGGTGTCTGATCTTCAATGTTTAAATCATCTGATTCATGGTATCAGCCATTGTGGTGAATAATGTGGCTAATGACAAGAAAATCATATGGACTGACATTGTAAACACTCGAGGTGGGTTGTCTGCAATTCCTGATCGGCTTTAGTAACACGTCATCTATATACCAGAGCCTGCCCATGCTATGCAAGTCAGTGTTGACAGCCTTCAAGGTATGTCATCTGTTTTCTGTTTGCTGATCCTCATGACGCATAATTTCGTAACAGCAAATGCAAAAGTAGTCTCCGAACAGAAGGAGCTGGACGACTTGGTGCACGCCCTCGGGGAGAATAGGCTTGCCCTACGCAAGTCATGTATGGAAGGCACCCGCACTGCCATCTTACAAGAGATCGAGAACGAAATTAAAAACGTCGATGGCCCAAATATGATTTGGATAAGGGGGTCCCCTGGCGTTGGGAAATCTGCCTTGGCTGCTAGCATTGCCAATCGGCTAGTGGACCAGAAGCGCCATGTAATCCCATTCCGCTTTGACCGCACAGATTCTACAGTCACCACTAATGCCCTCTGGCGCACTGTCGCATGTGATCTTGCTCGCCTGTTCCCCTCTCTTCGAAGACACATAGTTCAAGGCATTCAAGGGCCCAGCTCATTCGACATTGATCAGATTTTCAAATTCCTCATTGAGGTACCATTATCCGCGCTGGATGATGCTATCCCACGTGAGGAACGTCCGGTGATTGTAATAGATGCATTGGACGAGTGTGGTGGGCTGAGGCATGACTCGTCTGGAAACGACGATTACAAAGGTCTTCTGCATACACTCAAGCGTTGGACTCAGGTTGATCACTTGAAGAAGTTCAAACTAGTCATTACCAGCCGACCGGAGGACCATATCAGCCGAATATTCCCCGAATCCATCAGTATTCATATCGCCATTCCCTCTGGCAGCGACGTCAAGTCGGGAGACAGTGCTTCTAGAGACATCCGTACATTTCTTGAGTCGCGGCTCAATGACATGGAAATGGAACCTACATTGATCACAAACGCTCTTGACTTTCTGGTTCCTAGTGCTGCTGGTATTTTTATCTGGGCGACCACTATTGCCAACTTCCTTGAAGATGATCCCAAAGTACGGTTTCACATCCTTAGATCAAGGGGAGGAGATGACATAGAGGTGATGGATGATCTATTTTCCCTGTACACCACTGTTGTCAAGGCATCATTTGGACATATTTCAAAGCGAGAGGTCCGAGGGATCATCTCTGTTATGGGTGCCATGATCTATGCCAAGCAGCCGTTGAGTGATGATGTGCTTGTGATGCTTCCCGGAGTCAAGATTGGAAACTCAGATATACTGCGATTAATTCGAAAAGGTCTCACATCCGTCATTGACTCTGGCGCCATCCTTCATTTCCATCACAAGTCATTTGAAGACTTCATTCTCTCGACCTCGTTTCTACACGAACTACCAGAGCTTTCTACTGTTCAGGATCGAGGCCATCATGAGCACCAGCTTGCCGTATTGTGTTTGAAAACTCTGGTATCATCCAAACTCCATTTCAATATGTGCAACTTGGACTCTTCAGCCATAAAGAATGTGGATATCCAGCCTAGTGTCAAATCCGCTATTTCTCCTGTCATTTTATATTCGTCTCAATTTTGGGCAGACCACCTTGTTCATACTCCATCTGACGAGAAGTCGATAAAGGTGGTCGAGTTTGTGATGTACGAGAAGCTACTGTTCTGGATAGAGGTGATGAGCCTATTGGGTAAAGCATATGAAGTGTCTTCAATCCTGAAAAAGGCTTTATTATGGAAGGTGTGTCCCCAGGTCATTTCTCTTTGATACATCTGATGTTGGCTGGCTAGCCCCTCAAATCCAATAACGAGCTGACATCATTTATCCGTGATGCCCTCCGATTCATCTCCGCATTCATCATTCCAATCTCTCAGCGTGCCTCTCATGTCTACATCTCGGCGCTGCCCTTCGCACCTGAGCGATCTCTTGTTGCCATAAAGTTCCGCTCGAGGTTTCCCAATATTCTCGTGATCACTGAAGGGAAACCCAATCAATGGCCAATGGTGGTATTCATTGCAGAGCACCACAAGGATCGTGTGCACCATGTGGTTTTCTCACCTGATGAAAGCACCTTTGCTTCAATATCATGGAATGCTATGTATGTCTGCGACTCCGAGACAGGCCATTGCATTTCAGGCCCATTTGAGCTGTCTGGTCATGGAATCGGACGTGATGCCTGCTTCAGTCCTGATGGGAGGCATATTCTGCTCAAATTTGACTCTGGTGCTGTAGTCTGGAACATTGAGACCGGTGAGGAGCAGCCTATAATCGAGGGCTATGATTTTGCCTTTGTTCGTATCTATGATGGAAGAATTGCCTCGACGCATTGGGTAGATGAAGGTGGAAACTCCAGATATACGACTCGGATTCTGGTCAAAATCTGTGATACTAGCAATGGTGCATCAATATCCAACAGGTCATTTGAAGTGGATGATGTTGCCATCACCCAATTTTCTCCTGATGGGCGTTTTCTGGCCGTAGGAAGGAAGTCTAAGGGCGTCATTGAATTACGAAGCCTGGAAGATGGCACAGATTCCCGACAATTCCTATATTCTACTGGCAAACTGTCATCACTCCACTTTTCTCCGACCAGCGACACTTTGATGGCCGTATTTAGGGAAAAACCTTGTCATATTTGCCTTTGGAGATTGGACACACGAGACGAGGTATTCTTCAGTCATGATTTCGACGATGGGCTACATGTTATTTATTCACCCCTCACCAACTACCTATTTATCGAACGAGATCACACAGTGGAGATATGGGATGTCTCTGTGGGCGGCTCAAGGATGATCTGGGAGACAAAACCTCCAGCCACTTCATATGTAGGCAGTATCTGTCCATCGCGCGATGGTCAAAGGCTTTTGGTCGGACATTATGATGGAAGTGTGAGGATGTGGGACCTGGGTCTGGACCTGGGCCTGAAGGATTCGGCGATCAATCAGGCTGACACTACAAATACTCAAGATGATACTGACATGCAACAAGTCATTACGCTTTCACATTCTGGAAAAGTGGTGGCTACAAAACCACAGAAATCTCGCAACATCGAATTCTTGGATACAGCGACCAGGGAAGTCGTTGCGCGTACGGATATCGAGCACGGAGAAAACATGGAGATTGCATTTTCCCCAGATGAAGACCAGGTAGCATTTTTATCTGAGTCTCTCATTACGATATGCGATATAACACAACCAGGGGAGCGCATCTCATTCAACCCCTGGCCAGGAAAAAATGTCCATCGACAGAAGGTCGCGTTTCAAACATACAATGACCTGGTTGTATGTGCCATCTCACGTGATGATGACTCGACATTACTGCAAGTCTGGCATCGGCAGGGTCCCGCAGAGTTTGAACGCACGTATTCTTCAGACATCAAGACCAAACAATTCTCATACCCATTCCTGGCACCCAATGGCTTACCGTTGTCATCATTTCCCTTCCCAAACCTAACCCTACATGTTATTCGTGGAATCACAACAATGCCCAGTTTGACCGTGTCCAATTTGACGATCAAGTGCATATCAACTGGAAATCCTCACTACCTGTGTATTCACCTGACGGGAAACACCTCGCATGTTGGTCTTGGGGTGATTACCATGTCCGAGTCTGGGACACACGAACTTATCAACTCATTCACAAGTTTCCAACGCCCGGGGTGGATGAAATCGCCTTCTCACCTGATCTGATTGACCTTTCCCTTAGCAACAGATTCATTGTTCTCAGGTTCAACCACGAAAACACGATACGTCTCTTTGACTATACCGACCGTTCGTATGCTCAGATCTTGGGTCGAGCAGACACACACTTGGCGTTTATACGAGATGGAACAGCGCTAGCATACTTTTCCCACATGTATGGTTTGAGAATCTGGAACATATCAGATCTCATCACTGAGGACCGGCGTTCCACTCATGGATATGAGCTTATGATGCAAGGCATAAGGGATGGATGGATGATAGGTCAGGACCACGAGTCACTGTTTTGGGTCCCAGTCGAGCACAGGAGAGATCTGTATGCACCACCATCCAAAGTGGTGATTAAGGCGCCCCAAATAAACTCAACAATCCTTGACTTGACTAATTCAAGGCTCGGCGGAAAGTGGACGGACTGCATCGACAAAGGGTGGTTGAGAGAACTCGAGCAAGAGGAGAAGAAAGTAGGAAACCTGCTAGAATAAAAAATCAAGGTGTGCCTTGTCCTCAGCTGGAGTACTTGAAGGTGTTCAAATGAATAGGTGAACTAGAAAGCACGACGAGTTCCACAGAGCTCACTACTTTGCTCAGATTTTTGCTTTCTTGGTGTCTCAAAGCATGTTTTCGCTTCAGCGAGTCTAAGGACACTCACTATTCCCTGTACTTACGGCTATCAAAGCAATTATAATGAATGGTCTCAGTGTGCTTGATATAGTCATGTAGTGAAGATGAGATGCAACAGTCCAAGTCTCATATCAAGGTGCAAAGAAAAAGAGGCAAGATAATGTCAGGTGCATGGTTCAACTGCAAGCAGCAGGCGAGAGAGAGCAACGCCAACAAATCTTGCTTGCTGGCTTAGGTGCGAGAACCTCAGACTCTTCAACGCTTCTGTCAAGTGACTCCTGCACACCTCTTAAGTAGCCAGGGAGATAGTCAGTGCATTAGGCAAAGATGAGGCATAGATGAGGTGGTCAATGAGTGCGTCGCGAAGGGCCGAGTCAAGGAGGGGTAACAGGATTCTTTTGGTGAGGTGTGAATTTGGTTTTGATTTTTATTTGATATTTCCTTCTACGATCTTTTTCATCTCTAGTGCCAAAAAAGCGCCTGAGCTGACTACTAGATTCCATCCTTCAACGTGATGTTATATGAATCCTGATCTTGCTTCCAGGCCTGGAAAGACTGAGTGTAGGCAGGTCAATGGATATGGTCAACTTCTTTATGACGGGTTTACTCCAGCGTCCTTGTTCCACAGGCATAAAACTGTCTCCTGGCAGGGTTTTATATATATGCTTAGCTCGACACAGGCGTCATTTTATCTCTGGGCAGCAATGACGAAGAAGAATATACGAATAGAAATGACTCCTCTGATAACACAAGAATCTCATCCCGACCATCAACAAACAAATCTTTCACTCATTCCAACTCAACAACAACTACAATTTAACAACGAACCCCTGGTTTTGCCCTCGCAAAAACACATTGTAATTGTCCATTTCACAGGATCCATATGTTCTCCGATATCACCATCCTTGTGAAAATTTATTCGAAATCACAAAATATCTCTGTCATCAAAAACGACCTCGTTAGTCTATTACCAAAAAAAGTCAGCATCGAGTAAAAAGGAATGAGGGAGTCTAGAAATTGGAAATGATGTGATCTTCAGAGTTTCGATGTATTTAGGCACCATTCTTGTAGAAAAAAATATCTATTGCGACCCAATGATCACTCCAAGATTTTTTATAATAATTTCATTATCGGCTGCTGAAACAATCCCAGTAAAGAAAGGTTTCTTCTTATCAATGACAACACAGACTAAACAAAACGTCGATTCAACAATACACCATTTCAAATTTCATTATAGCTCATCACAAAAAAGAAAGCAAGGAAACACATGCCAAAAAAACCTCAAGACCGAGAGATTCTACTCCACAAACACCCTCTTCACACACAAAAGTCATTCACAAGCGGCTCTCAACCCATACAACACCCCTCCTCTCAAACACATCCTGATCACCACTACTCTCACTCCCATCCCACTCATCATCATCACCATTAACATCATCACCACCTCTTCCTCTCCTAGACGGT
>Ga0153975_1000279_pt1 | contig 15478 bp, 24 predicted proteins | sample TSGA059MetaG_FD_104694 | JGI IMG/M metagenome (GOLD analysis project Ga0153975, IMG submission 104694) | Attine ant fungus gardens microbial communities from Georgia, USA - TSGA059 MetaG | ecosystem: Host-associated > Fungi > Mycelium > Unclassified | place: USA: Georgia, Yuchi Wildlife... | reverse complement strand
GCGCCCCGCCCTGACAAGGCCACTCAACATCAGAGGCCTCCGTATCTGAAAGCAATTGGCGTTTTTTGCCGGTTGCAGGGGGTGCAGCACGGGTACGAGTGCTCTTGCGTGCAGGTATGGCAGGTGCTTTCCCTTTCCGCCCCCCTTTCTTCACGGGTAGAGAGACTACCGTAGGGGTAGCCACTCTCTCGGACACTGGGGTTGGACCTTGCAGGTCCTGCTCATGAGTACAGGTAGTATTTTCTCGTGACTCTTGTTTCGTATTCTTCTTCCCGCGAGCTAAGCTTTTCGGTTTGATAGCCGAAGGATTTTCCTGGTATTTACAAGTTAATTGAGACCCTAGGTAAGAATCGAATGCCAAGAAAGAAATCACCTTCTTGACCGGAACAGGGGGTGGAGGGGGAGACAGTGGCCTCCTCGAGGATCGTACTTTCCCCGGAGTAGGTCCCACTACTGATTTTGCTGACTTGGCCTGCAGAAGGGTAGCTAGAGGGATATCGCCTTCCGGATCTTGGCTGCTTTCAGGTACCTCCATAGAGTCTGCGACAATCTCTCCTGAACTATGCTCAGACATGGGACTAAGTGGTTGGAAAAGTCGCTCTGTAGGACCCTGGTCGAACCTAGAGTGTCTTACCGGCGTAGCGCTGCTCCCTGCAGGTGGTTCAGAGTCAGACACGATGTCAAGGTCGGACCCTTGGGGTATAGTACGAGGACGTGGCTGCGGCAATTGAGGACGACGGAGAGACACGGGTTCTTTGGGAAGATGGGATTGTGGCAGAGGCACGACGCTGTCCTCAGGCAACAACTCTGAAGGATGCGTTGCGACGAAAGTTGCAGGTCGAGTCTCAAACGGTTGCCTAGCAGTGCTGTTACTCGCTGAGGGGGCCTGCGCAGTAATGCCCATCTGCCGAAGCCTGCGCGCCCGTTGATCTGGGTGGATTAAAGACAAGAGACTACGAGGCCCTGGCGTGGAGGTAGTCCCAACTGTGGCACGAGCACTACATGAACGCAAGGATCGGGCGTACAACTCTTCCGCGAGGGCGGTATCAGGGGTATTCTCCATTAGAGTTGATGGCTGAGTGGGTGTCAACTGCTCGGCGATTACCACGGGTATTTTCTCTGTTATGGAATCCTCTTCCACGACGAGAAGTGATGATTGGGACGTGTCTGCCGGCAACTCGTAGCGATCACGTTGCGCTTCAGCGGATTCGAGTGACTCTGCACAAAATGAAGAGTGATGAGATGGAGGGAATATCGATCAAACCAAAGCCTCACCATCATTCAGCAGCTGCGATGCGTCGGGGTGGGGGAAACTTTCATTCCGCGAAGAGTCTTGAGACCCGTCCGATTGCGAGGGAGTACATGCCACCAAGACACTGCCGCTGGCTTCTTCCGATTTCGTCTGATCATAAGCACGCCGTATTTTGTCCATCCATGAATCATTTCCAACGTCCTGCGACTCGACACCGTCATCCATGGTGAGATCGTTTGTCGTGTGCCCCAGGTCAGAAAGTGGCACCTGAAATACCTGGGTAGCTTGTGCAATGTAATTTGCAGCAGGATCTTGCGATACTGCGCCACCGAAGGAATCTTGGGAGGGAGGGGAAGAAGATCTCCGACGTCGACTGGGAACTGCAGGTAGGGATTTGGTAGGTTGAAGAAGTGGTCGGGCAAGTCTTGCTGTATGAGGAGAGTGGAAAGAAACAGACTTCCCGGCTAAAGCGCAAACAACAAGGTATCCATCCAATGCAGAGACTATAAAGGTGGATCGGTGGCTCACCATTTGCCTTTCCAACGCCAGATGCTGTACATGAATTCAAAGAATCGGCATGGGAACCCTTGATCGGTTTGGTAGAAGATGCTTGTGGGGACGATGATCGGGTACGCACAACCTTTTGGTGCTTGTTCTGATTTGAAGCCGGAGTATTTTCTTTCTGGGCACAATCCCTTTCTTCTTCAATCATTTCCTGCTCCGCGTGCAAAACCTGAGGCTGCGTCTGTGTCGGTGCGAGCCAATTGAACTGATATCGAGGCGTTGAACCTTGTACGGAGGGAACAAGCATTGAATCGGTTGAAAAGTCTTTGCTGATATTGTCCCCGTCTTCCTCTTGTTCGCGTTGTTCATTCAAGCCCCATTCTTTACCGTGCTCCACGGTTTTTGTCGCTGTCGTAAGTGCATGCTGTAGAAGCTGGGTCGGTTGAGACTCTACGGAATCACTAAACGTCATGGGGACAACTCTAAATAAAAAAATCTGGCTCAGTACGCAAGGATGACGTGCCTGTAATCGTTGAAAAGGTCCATAAGGATGTGCGTCGCGTTTGTTAGCTAAAGTCACGTAGACGGAGTCCTTTGCCTAATAAACCAGGTTGTGCGGAGAAGCAATAGCTGATTAGTCTACGAGAAATGAACAAAATAACTAGGGTGCGTTTTTGGGATTCAAGGGCGCGAAAATTTGTGGCTGCTAGTCTGGACTCCAGTGGAAGCTGTAGTCTACTATGATCCACTCAGGGTCCATTGAATAGACCTATTAGCATTCGGACGCGACGCCGTTGCCACAATTTGCCTTATCAGACTTGTTGACGTCTATTTGTTTTCCTATGGTTTACGTAAGAAATCAATACACGTGCTCTCGACTCTCGACGCGTCAACTTGAATGTCTTGTGGTTCACTTTTTTTCCAGTCTTATATCGCTCCTTTTCACTCTGCGCTGGCCGCCAAATTTGACCCTATACCAAATGTTGAACAAGGGTCTCTCTTTAATCTTTTCCCCAGAAGCCCCCCCTGTCGATGATTCCGATGCCTCGAAGCCTACCATCCGCGCAAACAATGTGACCACCACCTCGAACAAAGTGCACGCCATTGCAAAAAGTAAAGCAAAAGCAACACCCATAAGGCCCCTTCGCATGACAGTCAACGACTCACACGAGATAACGAATGTGCCGGACCCTGTCCCAGACACTGGTCCAGGTGGTGATACAATATCGTATTTTACGCCGCCGCCAACCACAGTGCCTCCTACAGGAACTGATGAATTCCAGCATCACGCCACATCTCTCAAGTCTACCACCACGACTCCTCTTTCATCTTTCATCCCATTGCCCCCGTTGCTTTCCGCTGCGCCCCCAACCGCGGAAAATGTCGGGATAACCACTGCCGCTCTTTCAACCGCAAGCTTAACCCCTCTAGCCCAAGTACAAAGCACTGCGCCTTCGCATCAGATTTCAAAAACTGCAGCAATTTCACTTTCCGTTCTAGCAGGTGTCGTGTTGCTCAGTATATTCATCGCGATAAGGATTTCGAGGCGTCCCCGCCGCCGCAAGTGCCCAACACCCTCTCTCCCCATCCTCCAGGACGCTGCCTTTACGGCCCAGTATGAGAGCCAAGGATCTGAGTCGCCGATTTTTGGAGGCAAGGAGCGATTCTCGCCCTCTATGAGGGGCGCACGAAATACTGGGCTCTGGACGTGGACCCAATATCACTCCGGTCTCCAAAAACCAGCGCCAACTGTCACATTGACGAAGTCGACCTCAGGTGAACCTGCGAAGGGATCAGGCAGTCAAGAGAACTGGCTTGTCAATAAAATAACCCCTTTCGTTGGGCAAGACAAGTACCTTTTCACCGGCCATGGCAACTTTGGGCAGAGGACCCAAGCATCTCCACAGCCCGCCCAGGTTGCAACATATACGGTCTCTCGGCTCTCCACAGTCTCCACATCTTATTACCCAAACACACTGCCTGCGGTGAATGTGGGTGTAGCCATCGACGGTACAGCATCTCTGAGAGGCAACGAACAACCTATGAAACACACAAAGGACTGCGGCGGAAGCAATAGCATGATCGCCAAGGATTTCTCGCTGGAACGGCATGACAATCTTGCTTATAGTGGAACGGACATGATCACTCCGGCGTTGGCTGAATCTGGGAGAAGGCCGCCGAACGGAGGCCGTGTGCGCATTAAATCAACATACTACAAGCCTGGCTCATATCCTCGCATCTCCGCAGTTCGTTCTGCAAAGCCAGAAGACCGCGAACAGCACGACGGCCTCCAAACCGATACCACCCATAGTTTGCAACTTTTTGACAATCATCGAGGCTGTGAGACGTTGACATCTGCTATTGGGCTTACTTCTTCTGTCCCACCACATCCGCACCCAACGTTATACTCAGAGGACTCCACAAGCACGATCAGTGAAGCAAAGAAGGTCACATTCACGGGGATGCGAAGCCAGAAGAAGCCAGTTCCAAAATCCATTTTGAATGGAGACAAGATGTCGACCGACTCTGCGACACTCGGAAGCTTAATGATGGTGAACTTTGCGGCATCGAAGGCACCCGCATCACTGGTAAATATACCTCCATCCAAGGCAGGCACGGAGACGCGGGAACCTCATTCCCAGGCAGGGTTCAGTCCCACGGCGTCAATCCAACGAAAGACGAGCATGAAGAGGAAAGTAGAAGACAAACCCCCTCGCGTCCCATCTCCCCCACCACTGCCGTCGCTTGTGCAGATGGGACTTGCTCACACAAATCCAGAAGCGTATAGCGACTACCACAGTCCGACGTATAGTATCTATGGATTGTATAACGGAGATAGGAAAAGTCACGGAACTTGATTTGCATGCAGATGAAATCGCGCACAATCTACTATGTGACAATCATTGGATATAGATGTATTGTCACCTTACTGTAGCTTTGTATTTTTAACCCCTCAGGCGCGTCTCCTGCAGGGCCTTGACCACATACATGATTGCGGCACTGCCAAGGCTGAGCGCTTGAGCGCCGCCGGGCACTCATGAGACTCCTGTGGCTATCACCGATATTCGTTTCATCGAGATACAGGAACTGTTGGTTCGACATGGCAGCGCTTCCGTGGCAACATGTGATAGAGCCGGGAATTGTTATATGTTGGGATTCGTGAGAGGGTTGGAGTACATTTCTTTTCCTGCTGCGGACAAGCACACCTGCAACAGCCCGCTAAAAAAACACAATTCTGGCAACTGCGGACGACGATCGTATACCAGCTGAAATTTAGAGCTGTTGCTGGGCACGTTCCACTGGTTATTCTAGATCTTTAGTTCTCTTGGATACCCCCTTTGCTTCCTTTCCCTTATACCCTATCATATCTCTAGACTCTCATGTCCCAGCTCGCCCTCCCCGTCCACCATGAAAATCTCACTTTCAACGTCAAGGATGACCATGATCATGTCGAGTTTGAAGAGCTCGGACTATTGCCAGCAGATATTCCTCCTGTTCCCTCTTTTCGCGGCATTCCATTGAAGTATATTTCGTGAGTGTCGCGTCTTTCTATGCAGTCATGGGTGCTGTAACGTCCAGGCGGTTTCTGCCTGACATGTTGCTGCCAAAATATCCTCGCGTTTCATGTTTTTTGGCTTCCAGACAACCTCATTGACGCATGTATGCCCACAGACTTGTGACATTGGCAGTCCAAAATTCTCTTCTAACGATAATAATGCACTATTCTCGCGTATCCATTCCTCCATCTCAGTCCTATTCTGCACCAACCGCCGTTCTTCTCAACGAACTACTCAAAGGGTTCATATCACTTGTTATCGCATTCGCCCGCATACACCGCTCAACGCCTTACACCTCGGACACACCACAGCTGCCGCTTATTGCTAGCCGCTCCTGGCACCCTGCCAAGATATTTCTGCGCATCCGCCGCTTAGGTAGAGAAGTCTTCTCACCAGACTGCTGGAAGTTGTCAATACCTGCGATCCTATATGGTATGTACTCTGCGCCGGCCCATATAATTCCCTCTCGCTAAAATGTCCCTCGCGCGTTTTTTCAGTCATCCAGAATAATCTGCAATACATTGCTGCAACCAATCTAGAAGCGGCAACTTTCCAAGTCAGCTATCAAATGAAAATTCTTTCCACGGCGGCGTTTTCAGTGCTACTCCTGCGAAAGCAACTAAGCGCCAGCCAATGGCTAGCTTTACTATTCCTTGCTATTGGAGTTGGTGTTGTGCAGATACAGACCGGTGTGAGCGACACGAGCAAGATCGCATCCTCGTTGTTGTTCCGAGGTACCTCGATGAACGCCCTCAAAGGATTCCTCGCAGTCGTTGCCGCATGTTTTACATCCGGTCTCGCAGGCGTCTATTTCGAAATGGTCCTCAAGAACTCTCAAACGGACCTCTGGATCCGCAACGTTCAGCTCTCCGCATTTTCCCTCCTCCCTGCCCTTGTTCCTATCGTGCTCTCGCGCCCAACCGAAACAGGACTCATCAGTTCGTTGTTTCAGAACTTTGGCGCTTGGGCGTGGGCCACGGTTGCCATTCAGGTGTTTGGTGGCCTGGTCACTGCCATGGTCATCAAATACTCTGATAACATCCTTAAGGGCTTCGCGACGAGTTTGAGCATCGTGATCTCGTTCCTGGCATCCGTGGCGCTTTTTGATTTCCAGATTACGTTTACGTTTATCCTTGGCTCTGTCATCGTCCTTATCGCGACATGGCTATACAATCAGCCAGGGCGGAACCCTAGCCCATCAAGGCTAGTATACGTGGGCAAGAACTGAGTGTACGGGACTGCGGTGCAAATGGGACATTGCTTCGAGCTGGACTCTTGGCGCAGCTGGCGTTCAGAGGTACCAGGCGCTCGGAACTCTTCGTCTTCGACTTATTTACGCCGATAAGGACGGTCGTTCTTGCTAGTTTAGGACATAACTCCTCCGGACGCTTAAGTTTTACGTTACATCCCCTATTCCGTGTCCCGTCTCGTTCTAATTTGATTGCGAGACGATAGCCAGTCTACGATATACATGGTGATATACACTACGATCAACACCCGTGGAAAGCTTTCTCGTGTGGTGGCTGTACATTGAGACGTCGAAAGCGATACAAAGGAGTGGAATACAAGTATGAACAGGCCCCTGGTAGGCTAGTCGTGGATATATGGAATGCGCGACCTCATAGTCTCTGCTCCAAACTTCTCTTGAGAGCTGCACGGGGACATGATCAGAGAAAGAAAGCCATAGTATTGTTGTACGTACCGTCACAGGTATCTTTGGCATCACCAAACAGCATCTTGGTGTTTGGCATATAAAACATGGGGTTTGGGACGTCAGCTGCAGATGCGTAAGCCGACCGCCCGAATATGCAAGGTTCATTACGCACCATAACCGCTTGACATCCCTCTTTTCATCACTATAACTTGTTTGCTCTTCCACGCGTGCAAAACTGGCATGCCGGCAATCGGTGAACCAGGCTCGAGGGAGATCGGATTCACCGTATCGTTGGCACCGATGACAAGCGTCACATCGGTCTCCTTGAAGTCATCGTTGATCTCGTCCATCTCCAAAACGATATCGTATGGCACAGAGGCCTCAGCTAGCAGGACATTGCACTGACCGGGCATGCGACCAGCTACGGGATGAATGGCGAAGCGCACATTGATGCCCTTTGCTTTCAGCATGGCGCAGATTTCTGCTATTGGGTATTGGGCCTTGGCAACAGCCATTCCGTATCCGACAACCTGGAATATCGTTAGGGAGGACGACGTCAAATAGGCTCATCAAGGCTTACCAAGATCACATTCTCGGCATTGGCAAGAGCTTCAGCCGTATCCTCGATGTTCGTCTTCGTGATAGTGCCCTCAATTGTAGTAGTAGCCTCGCTGGGTGCAACAGTGCCGATGCCACCGAACAGAACATTTGTTAGTGATCTGTTCATCGCCACACACTACGAGCCATGCGTTGAGCCACATAAAAACCAGGAGGACATATTATACGTACCATTATGTATGATAGGATTGAACCACTGACACCGATCAGCGAACCCACCGTTGTAAGAAGGGGATTGTCCAACATAAAGCCTATTCGAAGGTCAGACACTTCCATTAGCTCAACTCTGATGCTGACCTTCTGCAACAAGCGCGAACCCTGAATAGGCGTTCAATACAGTGATGACGACAGCTGCAAGCAGCAGATTAGAAGCATATTAAAAATGCCTAGAGTCGCACATACGCATGTCAGCACCACCAATAGCAGCTGTCGTTGTAAAGCCTTTGATGAAACTGAGAAGAGTGCTGATTCCTAGATACCCCGCGGCAACCAAAGGTACCGTCGGCGCCGCCGTGACAAAAGCAGCCATTGTCAACACATTCGCTCCGAGTAAACTTGAGTTAATGAGGTGTCGTCCGGGCAACATCAATGGCCTCGAGCCCATCTTTCCAGCGAGTTTCAAGAATGCAACAATGGATCCCGTGAAGGTGACACCACCAATGACAACTCCGAGATAGGCAGTGATCTGATGCAACATTGAGATATGAGATGGGTCAGCGAGGACACTGCCAATGGAGGTGAAGACTGCAGCGAGACCAACAACGGAGTGCAGAGCGGCGACCATCTGCGGAAGCTCGGTCGCTGTGATACGGCGACCAACGATGGCACCGAATGTGCCTCCAACAGTAGCAACACCAGCAAACTGAGCAAGCAGGGCAGGGGGGAAACCGACTGCCAAAAGCGAGGCAAGGATGCCTGATCCAACACCGAGTATACCCAATGCATTCCCTTGTCGTGCAGTTGCCTGGGACGCCAACCCAGACAGAGAAGCTGTAGGACATAAGGTTTAGCTGGAGATGAAAATAATATCTGCTCACCAATGCAAAGCATGCTGCTCGTCAGGTAGCCCGCCTGCACGAGACCCGCCATGCCAGTGCTTGCCGCAGCCAAGAAACCACCGGTAAACACGACGGCTGGCACACCATACAACCAAGAGTATTCAGGAGGATCCGTTGGTCCTGTTGAATAATGTTAAGCCGCGATAGCAGCAGACGGAAAGGGCTCAACTCACTCTTGAACATATCAAGCATCCGCTTCGTTATTACAAACCCACCGACGACATTGACACTAGCAAGAAGCACAGAGAGTGCGCCCAATAGCTGAGGAATGGTTTCGGGAAGGTATCCTCCTCCCATGACGAACAGACCACCAACACCAACCATGCCTAGAATACACTCAGCTCAACTTCTTCCCAAAGAAAACGAACGTACCAGAGATGGCATTGGTGACGGACATCAAGGGAGAGTGCAAAGCGGGAGCGACACCCCAGACGACTCTGTATCCAACGATACCCGCAAGGCCGAACGTGAAGAAGTTACTCATGAATGCGGCGCCAGTCATCTTGCCAAGAGCTACTACAGAACCCATTCCAGCCGTGACAGTAGCTACCTCACGAGAAGCCTTCTGCCAAGGAGTGATGGCGAGGATCTCTTTCTTCTCCTCAACCTTGGGAGCGGGAGGCGCGACCGGAGGAGCAGGTCGGGGCACTGGGGGGAGAATGGCACCTTGGTGGACAACAATAGAACCACGAACAACTTCATCAGCAAGATCGATATTGAAAGCATTATTCTCTCCCATGGACAACAAAAGCTTGGTTATGTTGTTCGAGTACAAAGTAGACGACTGCGTTGGAAGCCGCGAGGGAAGGTCCGTATAACCTTGTTTCCTTGAGAATTTGTCTCAACTACGCAAAGTAAATAGCGCCCACCTATGATCGTTACGCCGTTCTTCACCACGAGTTGGCCAGGGACAGTCGCTTCGCAGTTACCACCAGCTTCGGCAGCCATCTAAGCCAATGGAGAGCCTATCAACAATGAAATTTTGATGATTTGCCAAAGCTGACTTACATCCACTATAACTGAACCTTGCTTCATGGCTGCAACCATCTAAGGCGAACGGTCAGAGACGCTACGGATCCATCTGTGAAAACATACGTCGTTGTGAATGAGTTTGGGTGCTGGTTTACCGGGAATGAGAGCCTATAAACACTGGTTAACAGAAGAACCAAGGGAAATTGTATTACGCATACTGTGGTGATGACAATGTCAACATCCTTGCACTGTTCCATGAATAACGCCATCTCGGCCTCAATGAACTCCTTAGACATTTCCTTCGCATAACCACCAGCGCCTCCACCTTCTTCCTGAATGGAGACTTCCAGGAATTCAGCACCGAGTGACTGCACTTGTTCACGAGCCGCAGACCGTGTATCAAAACCGCGAACAATAGCACCAAGTCGACGGGCCTGTATGATGGCATCATCAGCAAGACACAAAAAGAATTTTCAAATTCTTCTCACAGTAGCGATGGCACTCAATCCAGCAACACCTGCACCGATGACGAGAACTTTACCAGGTGGAATCTAAGGATGTGTGAGAAGAGCAAGACACGCGTGGTGTGTGGCATACCTTCCTAAAGAACGAAAAATTCTAGTCGGATACGGAAATTCATACAAACGATTAAGACTCACCCAGCTGCGGTAACCTGACCTGTAAGATATCTTCCAAAATGATTAGACGCCTCTAAGACAGCCTTGTAGCCAGCAATATTGGCCATCGAGCTGTGAATGTTGGTTAACGCTTGTGTTTTCGTGTCCATTCATGATTGAGGCTGACCTCAGAGCATCGAATGTCTGAGCACGAGAGATACGAGGAATCATATCCATAGCGAATGCATTAACTTTACGTGAAGCCAGCGCATCTACCACGGCCTTGTTCTGTGTGGGGTATAGGAACGAAATGACCGTGCTTCCCTCCTTTAAGTTTTTGGCTTCTTTATCAATGGATGGCGGTCGAACTTTGAGCATAATATCCGTTCTACCGAAGAGCTCGTCTCGAGATACGATAGTAGCCCCAGCTGCGACGTATTCTTCATCCAGGAACTGAGCTTCTGCACCCGCGTGTTTCTCGACAAGAATGTTGACGAAGCCTTTCTTCTTGAGGAGGGTGACATTTTGAGGGGTAAGAGATACCCGACGTTCATTCTGAAAAATCTCTCGCGGTGCTCCAACCGTTAGAGAAGCATAAGGAATGCCTGATGGTTTGACGTGTGAACATTAGATGTTCAAGATAAAGAACAAGCACATACCAGAAACCTTGGGTGCCTCCGGAGCGGCTTTGAGCTCGTTCGCGTTGTGCGATGACGAGTGAAATGAGCGAAGCACTGTAGGTGTATGACATATCGTTACAGCCTGAGGGCAGTTGGAATCTGAACTGGTACTAACCTGAATTGAGTGATCGGAGGCTGCCGCGCCTTGAAGTGTAGAGATTTAATGGCCGACAGCCCAGCCTCGCTGCTGGCGGCCTGAAAGTCAGCATGGTCATGGTCGCGGTTGAAGTGCTCTGTCCTGGGGAAGTGGGCACTGGGACGTATGTCTTACATAAAAAACACAAGCTAAATACATATGATCATTACAACGGAGGTAAATAGAGATCATCATCGGAACCTAAGGCCCAAGGGCCGCCGGCTTTCCCCACAATTGATGACATCCTGACATCCTTACATACTTTTATCGGAGAAGTTGAAAGCCACGTCTACAGTCGTCTTTTGTCAATTTCACCTTTAACACACTTACGGGGAGCTGAGCGACACGGGTTCGTCCTCATCCATATTTCGTAGATAATGAAAACAAGGTTGCCACCGTGACAGCGTGCGCCTTGTCTTGCTCGCTATCAGCCCAGGTACTTGCACTCGTGAATGAAGTTGAATTTATCAGCCCCTGCTTCATGGCACGAGACATCCTTTGATTCTCACAGCAGAACCAATGATCGATTACGTCAAATAACAACATCTGGGCTCCGTCTCTTGCCGACGTCCTATCACTCGGACAACGAAAAGCCTGAAAGAAGACGTACTGCCAGAAATTGTGGGCTGCTGTGCCATTCGCGGGCCGTTGTCTTCCCTCCAAGCTCCCTGGCTATCACATACTTGGTACTAATTAAGACAACACAATATCAGTAACTAATCATAGACATCATCATCAAATGTATAGATGCTCTGCATGAACGATAAAGCCTCTCAGCGCACAATGCAGTAGCCTCCACTCAATGTACAGCAACAACTCGCTCCTAACGCGCTATTCCGCTGAACTCCCGCTCAAGATGCACGAGGTCTTGCGTATGCGAGTGTTCCCACAAGGCCTCAGCTGCCGTAGGCTCAATAGGCGGGAGGGGTCTTCGCGGGTGGCCACCATAGCCATATACTTTCTGAAGCAGGTATTTTGTTCCTGAAATCGAGGCCTTAGCAATTGTAGCGTCTGCACGTCCAATGATGCCCTGCAGCCGCTGCGCCTCGGGAAGGATGGATGGATCAGCCTTGGAAGCCTCGGATAACTCGAATAGTTTCACGATAGCATACTTCACACAAATGCGAATCAGTAAAGACAGATTCTGCGAGCAACTGGGGACCCACAGGAGCAACGTTTGCGAGACCAGTGATAGCACCATGCCCATTGGAATATGCGGATGGCAGAATGAAGTCGGTGAATCCGCCGAGGACAAGAAAAGGTGCGTTTTTATTTGTCCGAGGATGAAGTGATGAGAACGTCGGATCAGAGACTGTAGCTGCGATGCGGGTAAGTTTCCCGACGTCTCCACACCTAATTAACATGATGAGTGTACCCTTTGCATGTGTTGACGAGGAACTCACGTGAGTTTAACGCCGCAGATGTTTGGACAATCGATAGCAAGCTCAGTGATGAGGTCCGAGTCTATATTAATGCCTCCGCTAGCACCAGGGTCTAAAAGGACTGTCAGGTACCTGCTGTCAAAACAGGCAAAAGAAGACACGGACAATTGTAGATCATGACGGGTACAGGGCTCTTAGAGCTAACTTCTTGCCAGAAGGCTTTCAATGCTTTCTTGTTCCCAGAGAGTGCACCCGCGAAGTAACCGCTGGCGATAGCAATGGTATAGTCTGCACCAGCACCAGCAGCTTCGTTTGCTAGTTCTATTACCTCACGAGTGCTGCCGGCTCCGATGCCAGCTATGATCGGCACGTTCACCAATCCGACACCATCAAGTGCCCTCCGTGCAGTCTTGATCAATGTCACCCGCTCTTGATGTGATAGATGGATAGCTTCACCCATCGACCCGGCTAACAACGGTCCAACTCCGGCAGTCGCGACACGGACAACATGGTTCTCAAAAGATGGAATATCTAGACAACTAATCAGTATTGCACTTCGCGACTCCGAGTTGTTATTTGGATAATAAGGGCTACTGACCGAGATCTTCGGACTCGGGAAGGAAGAAGGATGGAATGGGCGCGTAAATACCAGGTTTCAAAGGGCGTATCGCGGATGTATGAGGATCACTAGTCATGATGAAAAGGGGTTCGTGACGGAGACACGAAGGACTCAGATCGCGAGGGGTATATAAGGACAGGCGGCGATCCCGGGTTGTACGGCCCCGAGCGGGACGCTGCTCCTCCCTGCGGGCCGTCGTTAGCAAATTTCAACTCGCCAAACAGAAAGGACGGCCTTGGCGGCTTCTGGTTGTTTAAGCCGTTTGTTGGTAGTAAAGAATTGTAAATCATACCTGAGGGATAACCAGGTGACAACCGGGATGCGCGGCCCGAGACCAGACGCTGAACCATTCAGCGCGGAAATGATTTCGATTCTCGCAGAGAATTCACACTACCTAAACTGATCTGCATCAGTTTAGATGCTGCACATATCACATCTATTGATGAGAGAATCCCATAGGAGGTTTGGTAAAGGGTGCAGTCGAAATAACTTTAGGAAATAGTCTTTTTTAGTCTTTCACAAAATACACGACTCAGCGAGACAAAAGCATCCGTTTACCGCGCGGGTAGTAATGAAGTCACCTGGACTCCACCTGTGAATCTAAAAGCTTGAGTGATGGCACATATGACCGTATGTGACCCTCCATTCTACTGCCAAGCACAATGCCAAGGACCTGCAATACATCTGCAGGTAAAAAGCAGGCGTCAAAAGGTGATCATCAGTTCACATGTATGTATTGAAATGACGAAAGTCACGAGGAATTTATACGTCAAGATGCCATCAAAGAGCCTTATTTGGGTGGCCTAACAGTGTGCTGCGTAGAAAACAAATACCAATTTTATATCAGCAGAAAAGGTCGTGTGAGGTGATAAAACCTAGTGTCGACTGGGACACTCATAACTACTCAATGATTTAGACTCTAACACTATCGCACCCGGGCCGTCGCACAGGGCGCTTTGAAAGTTTGCACTGCATGGTAAGGCGAATAGGAGATAGATATCCAAACGCCCGGACTCTTATTCGTTCGTCGGGTGTGAGATGCCATAAATGCGCCTGCCTACCAGAAACTATGTCCATCAGCAGAAGAATTGCAGGGATAAATTTATCCGCAGGGTGTACAGAGGATGGCTGAGACAATAGAAGTAGTGAACGGGAAGACGCACTCTGATATCAAGCAGTCTTTTGAAGCTTGGGACCCTCAACGATTTCCATACGATCGATGACTTCTCGTTCCCATTGTGTCCAGCCATCTTCATCTGCATCGCCCTCAGATTGGGCAGCTCGAGAAAATACGTCCCAAGAGATGCAGCCCGCGTCTTCGGAGTCGGCAGCTGGTTCAAGCGCGAAACGGCCTTGTCGAGATCGAGTTAGAGTTACGACATGAGCAGCTGAACCAACAGCATGACCAAGGTCATGTACGATCGAGCGTACATATGTCCCTCCAGACACCTTCATACTGAGGACAAACGCCGTCGGAGACTCGTTACCCTCCGAAGACTCTAATTCATCTTTGATGATTGGGTTTTCTTCAACTCCTTCCAAGGCCTTTTCCATAGCTTTCTTCTCCTCAGAAGTGAACTCCTGTTCTGGCCAACGAAAATCGTGATTACTTCCTTTCCATTCGAGAATTTCCAAAGAGTGCACAGTGACCTGTCTCTTCTCGATCGGGCGAGGCAGGGGAATGCCTTTCCGAGCATATTCGTACAACGGTCTACCTTCCATCTTGAGTGCGGAGAAACTGGCAAGCAGATGATATGAAATCAGGAAGGTGCAATGGAAGCATATACTTACATTGGGGGCGCTTGGTATATCTCCCCTCTGAATTTGTTTAATGCAGACTCCACGGCTTCTTTGGTGACATGTCTCCAGGGCGCAACACGCACTCGTTTACCTTCACTATCGTAGGTATCAGTTTCACATCCCAAAAGCGCTGTCGTCCGGTATTCCTATCATCTCGGTGAATCGTGATAATAAAGTTATTGATACCGGGACGAAGTACCTTCACACAATCCAAGAACTCGTTGAGACGTTTGGTACCTTTTCCGACGCCTACGACTGCGGAGCAAGAATGAGATGAAACCAGGGTCTACAGTGCCAAGCGACTGTACCCAAAACACCGTCAGCAAGAGGATCGAGAGTCCCTCCCTGTCCTATCTTTACTATCTCTCGTGCCCGCTTCCCCCTAGTGGGTATCTTACCTTTACCGCGTTTATCCAATTTATCTGCTTCTACGAACAAACGCGAGTTACCGATCAGTTGCTTGATGTCATTGATGACAGACATTGACGTTGGTCCCGAGGGTTTTGCTATGGCAAAAAGCCCAGATAGAGGAAGCTGGGGCAATGAAACTTTTGGCATCTCAACTTAAGTAGAGTGATGGTTGTGTACAAGTTGTGTACACTACCTGTTACAAACGGCATGTCCAAATT
>Ga0153975_1000278_pt1 | contig 15482 bp, 11 predicted proteins | sample TSGA059MetaG_FD_104694 | JGI IMG/M metagenome (GOLD analysis project Ga0153975, IMG submission 104694) | Attine ant fungus gardens microbial communities from Georgia, USA - TSGA059 MetaG | ecosystem: Host-associated > Fungi > Mycelium > Unclassified | place: USA: Georgia, Yuchi Wildlife... | reverse complement strand
CGTTCGATCACCGGCTGCGGTTCATGGACCAGCGGCAGCGCTACGATGCCGTGTTGCAGGTCGATAACAATCAGCGCAGTTTTTGCATCAAGTGTGGTTACAGCCATGTTGGATCCTCGGGTTTAATAATCAGTGAGTCGTTGCAGCAGAGGGAGAACGTCGGTCAGTTGCTGCTGCTCTGCCGGGCTGAGCCGCGCGTCGAGCGTCCGGACCAGCCAGTCATCGCGCATTGCGCGACTCGACGTAATCACCGCCAGACTCGACGCGGTGGGCAGATAGCGGGTTTTACGACCATCATGGGGATCGGGCTCGCCCGTTATCAATTCTGCCGCCACTAATCCGGCGACGGTTGTCCCCATCGACTGGGTGCGTACGCCCTCGGCGGCGGCCAGTTGCGTCACCGTCATCGCCCCGTCGCGCACCAGATGCCCCAGCACCGCCACCTGCGACCAGGTGAGTTCGCCAGGCGGTGCCGACTCGCGCAGCCGGCGGCCCAGCTTGCCCACCAGCATGCGCAGCGTGGCAGCAGATTCAGTCAGATCGCGCATTTCCCGTCTCCATCGATAAGCGAAAGTATAAAGATACGAAGGTAAACTGTGTAGTTTGCTGCGGTATCAATTTGTAACCTCCGGGCGCTGCAGATAGTGAATCAGGCTGTGAAAGCGCAGCGGCGTGCTGAGCGGATTGCGGTAGCTGTGTGGCACGTCGGCACTGAACTGAAACGCCTCGCCTTTTAGCAGACGCCGCCAGCGATCGTTGACCCCCAGCAGCAGTTCACCCTCGATAACCACTACCTGCTCCACGCAGCCCGCTTCATGGGGCGAGGAATGGCTCTGCGCGCCCGCGGCCAGCTCCACCGCCAGCAGATCAAACCGCAGTTGCGGATCGTAAGGCAGCACGGAGCGCACCGACATGTCAGCGTTGGGCTGACTGAAACCGGGTAGGGTGCCGGAAGGTAACGCGCTCCCGTCGATAAAAAAGGAAAAGGGAACGTTGAACCCGGTAGCAATCTTCCACAGCGTCGCCACCGTGGGACTGGATTCACCCCGCTCAATCTGCCCCAGCATCGCTTTACTGACGCCGGTGCGCTCCGCCGTCAGCGTCAGGCTCCAGCCGTTGGCCTGGCGCAACTGTCTGAGCGCACCGCTCAGGTGTTGCTGAAAATCTGCCATTTTTTCTCCTGAGTTCTCGTCACCCTGGCAGGTGACGTTATGCCGACAGTGTAACACTTGTGCGTTATAGCGCACTATGCAAACATGTGCGCTATAACGCACCACCTCATTAAGAGTCTGACCATGACGAGAGCCGAACCGTCCCGTTTTACCCTGCCGATGCTGGTCTCCGGCTTTGTTGCTGTGCTGGTGGGCTACAGCAGCAGCGGCGCGATTATTTATCAGATGTTTCAGGCGGCAGGCGCCTCACAGGCGCAGATTGGCGGCTGGCTGTCAGTGCTGGGTCTGGCGCAGGGGATGGTCTCGCTGGGCCTTTCACTGCGCTACCGCATGCCAGTGCTGGCCGCCTGGTCCACGCCGGGTGCCGCGCTGCTGGCAACCAGCTTTCACGGCGTTTCGCTGAATGAAGCAGTGGGCGTGTTTGTTTTCGCCAACCTGCTGATTGTGGTGTGCGGCGTCACCGGCCTGTTTGCCCGGCTGATGAACCACATTCCCGCCTCGCTGGCGGCGGCGATGCTGGCGGGTATCCTGCTGCGCTTCGGGCTACAGACCTTTGCCGATTTACAGAGCAACGTTGTGCTGTGTGGCAGCATGTGCCTCGCCTGGCTGCTGGCCCGTCGCTGGCTGGCACGCTATGCCATTCTGGTGACGCTAATGGTGGGGATTGCCGTGGCAATGGCCCAGCATGCCATCCACTTTCCGCCGCAGTCGATGATGCTGGCGCTGCCGGAGCCGGTAATGCCGCACTTTACCCTGACCACGCTGCTGGGAATCGGCGTGCCCTATTTCCTGGTGACCATGGCGTCGCAGAATGCCCCCGGCATCGCGACGTTACAGGCACACGGCTACCGTCCGCCGGTCTCTTCTCTGATGAGCTGGACCGGTGTTACGGCACTGCTGTTGTCGCCGTTTGGCGGCTTTTCGGTCTGCGTGGCGGCGATTACGGCGGCGATCTGCATGAGCGATGAGGTCGATGCAGATCCTCAGCAACGCTGGCGTGCCGCAGCGCTCGCCGGGGTCTTTTATCTGCTGGCGGGCGCGTCCGGTGCGCTGATCGCCGTGCTGTTCAGTGCCCTGCCCGCCGTGCTGATTGAGGCGCTGGCGGGTCTGGCTCTGCTGGCCACGCTGGGCGGCAGCCTGCATCGCGCACTCGATGTGCCTGCCGAACGCGACAGCGCACTGATCACGTTTCTGATCACCGCATCAGGCGTCTCTTTACTTGGCATTGGCCCTGCCTTCTGGGGACTGATAGGTGGCGTTATCGCTCACCTGTTGCTGGTGCGTAAAACCGCCTGATTGCGTGATAGCTGCTGAAATATCGGTTATTTTTCCGCCCGCCGGTGAAAAAAACACTGGATTTAGCTCCTTTTCTGCCGTTTGATTTGTCATTGCCCCGCGTAAAATCAACCTAATCGTCGATAACACGCGATTTTCTGCCTCAGACAACGACCGATAAGGGCCCAACAGGTGGCAAAAACTTTTCTGCGCAGCGGTAATTTAGATGCAGTTCTGGCGTTAGGTGAAAATGGCCAGCCGGTCTACGCCTCAGCACTGCAAATTCGTGAAACCCTGCGCCTGCGCCGTCAGGGCGCACTGGCAGATTGCCTGGCCATTCCTCAGGCCAATGAACGGGGCGATCGCCTCGACTGGTATGCCCCTTTCAGCGGCCGGGTAAAATCCTGGCTGGGCGCCAGCGATCATGAACGTCGGGCGGCGCTGCAGCAGCTCACCGCCTGCCAGCAGGATATGCAGGATCTCAGTACGCGCGCGCGCGCGGCAGAGAACCCGTCGATGCGGCTGTTTGGTGCGCTGCTGAGCAAAACCCTGCAATTTCCCGACCAGCAGTATGTTTATCTGGTTGATGGCAAACCGGTCATTACCTTCTGGGGTTTTGTCGATGCCCAGGCACGCAGCCGCGACGATGCGCTGGCCTGCCTGCGTGACACGCTGGAGGAGAATCTGCAGGTGGCGCTGGCTGAACCACTGCCAGAGCTGCCTGCCGCACCTGTTGCCGCCGAGCCGGTCATCGTCGCTGAGCCTGAACCTGCACCTGAACCTGAAAAGGAGCCGCTGCCGGTCGCGGCAGCCGCTGAACCTGAGCCGGTTGCACCCGTGGGGGCTCGCCGCCGTTTCCGCGTCTGGTATCTGTTACCGCCGGTGGCGATTGCTGCCGCCGTAACGGTAGCCGTGCTGCTGCATCGTCCTGAGCCTGTCGTCACGCCAGTGGCATCAACGAAGCCAGCAGCAGCCCCTGCGACTGTTTCCGCTCCCGCCGCGGTTTCCACCCCAACACCGGCGGCGGCCACACCTGTTGCTACACCGTCAGCGACGACACCGACGGAGACAGCCACAGCCGAGAAACAACCGGAGTCGCAGCCGCAAAAACCAGCCAGCGCTGGCACGACCGAAGCCTCACCTGCCGCTTCATCTGCTACCCTTGCCAGTGTGGTGACCCCGCCGGTTCCGGCTAAACCTGATGATTTGATTGTCACGCCGGACGCCGTGCGCGAAGGCCAGGTGCAGGTGATTGATGGCCGCTGGCGTGTCACTATCGACCAGATGCCGACGCCAACCGGTAAACCGCCGGTGATGCGCTTCCAGTTTAAAAATGGTAAAGGCAGCGTGCAGGTCGTGCAGGGTAATACCAGCTGTAAAGCGGATGTCAGCGCCGCCATGACCAGCGCCGGTAACCTGGTGATTGAGAGCCGCTACACGGCGAAGTGCCAGAACAATTCGCGCTACCGTATGCCACTGCTGGTCTGCCATGCGAGTATGGGCGCCGCCGTATGTGAAGCACAGTATGCTGAAGACCGGGTCTTCCCGATGACGATTAAGCGTGAGAGTAAATAACGATGCTGGCTCCCCTGATCGATGACAAACAAAAAATTTCACTGATTGAAAACAGCGGTGTGCAGTTTCTGGATTTTGGCCTGCAACTCTCAGCTACCCAGGCGCGCCGTCAGTTTGTGCGCCAGACCGCTAACGGCCCGCTGCTGCGCCTGAACGTCGATGGCAACAGCGGTAAATTCATGCTCTACCCGGAAGATGGGGGTGCAGCTGAAGTGGTGCGCCCGGAGTCCGATATCGCCCTGGCGGACTCGCTCACTCTGCTGGCTGCCTGTTGGCTGCCGCTGCCGATGCTGCGCTGCGCCAGCGGCCGTCGTTTTATCGGCGGCCCGGAAAACTGGGCGCGGATGCGTCTGGTGGCCCTGCCCGCGCCTGATGCGGCAGGCAATACCCATCGCGTCACCCTGGCCTTTGATACCCGCTGTGTCGCGGAACAGGATGGCGGCGAACAACTCGGCCTTAGCGCTGCCGATGCGCAGAACGGCGTGACCTTTGCGCTGGCCTGGCACAACTACGAGCTGGGTGATTTTCTTGACCTGACCTGGGTTGACGGCTGGCTGCGTGAATCCTTTACCGACCGCGTTTCCGATCGCCGCGAACAGGCGATTAATCAGGCTCTGCGCGAATTTGAATATCAGGCGCACTACCTCAATCTGCTTGAGCTGCTGGGCGAGCAGCTCGACCTCAGCGAGATCCACATCCAGGCCGCCACGCTGCAGACTCCGGCGGTCAACGTCGATATCATTCTGGATGTCGGCAACTCCCATACCTGCGGCATTCTGGTGGAAGATCATCCGGAAGAGAGCAACGGCCTGAAGCAGACCTATGAGCTGCAGTTGCGCGATCTCTCACAGCCGCATCAGGTTTACAACGAGCTGTTTGACAGCCGTCTGGAGTTTGCTGAGACGCGTTTCGGCAAAGCGAACTTCTCGCTGGAGAGCGGGCGTGAGCAGGCCTTTATGTGGCCTTCCCTGACGCGCGTCGGACGCGAAGCGAGCCGTCTGGCCCTGCAGCGTGTGGGTCTGGAAGGCAGCACCGGCCTCTCAAGCCCGCGCCGTTATCTGTGGGATGAAGCCCGTTATCAGCCAGGCTGGCGTTTTAACACGCCAGGCGATCAGGCTGAACCCCTGGCCTATGCCGCCCCCTTTACCACCCTGCTGAACGACGAAGGCCAGCCGCTCTCTTCGCTGGCACCCGACGATCGCCTGCCGGTCTTTTCACCGCATTACAGCCGCAGTTCGCTGATGACCTTTATGCTGTGTGAGCTGCTGGCGCAGGCGCTGATGCAGATGAACAGTGCAGCACAGCGTCAGCGTATGCCGCAGAGCCACGCGCCGCGTCAGCTGCGCCATGTGATCCTGACGCTACCGTCAGCGATGCCGAAGCCGGAGCGCGAAATTTTCCGCCGCCGGATGCAGGAAGCGCTGGCGCTGGTCTGGAAAGCCGAGGGCTGGCTGGCGGACGACGATGATCTGTCGCCTTCGCTGCCGCGTCAGAACCCGAAACCGCTGCCGGATGTGCAGATGGAGTGGGATGAAGCGACCTGTGGTCAGATGGTCTGGCTGTTCAATGAAACCCAGGTCAACTTTGCCGGTCGCGCCGAAGACTTTTTCAGCAGCATGGCCCGTCCCGATCGTCCGCGCGAGGCCGACGAACTGCCAGGCAAAAGCCTGCGAATCGCCTCGATTGATATCGGCGGCGGCACCACCGACCTCGCCATCACGCAGTATCGTCTGGATGATGGTCAGGGTAACAACGTCAAAATCACCCCGCGCCTGCTGTTCCGTGAAGGCTTTAAAGTGGCGGGCGACGACATTCTGCTGGATGTGATTCAGCTGTGGATCTTACCGGCGCTGCAGCAGCATCTGCAGAGAGCAGGCCTGACCCTGGCGGAACCGCTGATGAACAAGCTGTTCGGTCACGACAGTCGTATGGACGGTCAGGCGACGCTGCGTCAGCAGGTCACCTTACAGCTGTTTATTCCGCTGGCGCAGGCGGTGCTGGAGCGTTACGAAAACTGGGATCCGCTGGAGAGCCATGCGGAGATCAACGCGCTGTTTGGCGAGCTGGTCGATCAGCCACCGGGCGAGGCGGTGCTGGCGTTTGTTAACGGTGAAATTCAGCGCGAACTGGGCGGTAACAGCCGCTTTGACCTGCTGCAGGTGCCGCTGGTAGTGAGCCTGTCGCAGCTGCACGGCGAATTTATGCAGCACCGCATGGCGATTATTCCGGCGCTGCGCTCGATGTGTGAAGTGGTGTCGCTCTATCAGTGCGATGTGCTGTTGCTGACCGGTCGTCCGTCGCGCTTCCCGGGTATTCAGGCGCTGGTGCGCCATCTGCAGCCGCTGCCGGGCAGCCGTATTCTGTCGCTGGAGGGCTACCACACCAGCGACTGGTATCCGTTTAACAAACATGGCCGCATCGATAACCCGAAATCCACTGCAGCGGTCGGCGCGATGCTCTGCCTGCTGGCGCTGGACCTGCGGCTCAGCAGCTTCTGGTTCCGTGCCGGGGATTTTGAACCCTATTCGACCATTCGCTACCTTGGCATGCTCGATGAAAACCAGGCGCTGACGGACGAGAACCTCTGCTACAGCGAAATTGACCTCGACGATCCCGGCTATGCGCTGGATAAAAAAAGCAGTTTCCGTATTCGCGGCAACGTCTGTCTCGGTTTCCGTCAGCTGGATAACGAACGCTGGCCCGCCTCGCCGCTCTACAGCCTGACGCTGAACGACGCCACGCTGGCGCGCAAAGTAGCCGGTGAAAGCGTGCTGCGCATCCGTCTGGCCGTCAAAGCCGGTCCCGACGCCGCCGGCCCGGAAAGTCTGGTGCTGAGCGATGCGCGCCTGGACGATGGCACCCGCGTGCCGCTGGAGCAGTTAAGTCTGAAGCTGAATACCCTGTCGGCGACCGGCAATGCCAATGCGCAATACTGGATTGACAGCGGGAGCGTATGTAAACGATGAAAGCGTTAAAACCCCGTCAGCCACAAACGCTGGCAAAACGTCTTAGCCTGTTGCAGGACGCATTGAATAACAGCCTGAGCTGGATTGAGACCACCCGTGAGCAGTCGCCGCGTCTGGCGCTGGAAGCAGAAACCCTGACGCTGCAACTGCGCCAGGCGCGCGTGCAGACTCAGGCACTGGCGCAGCAGGTGGCGCGTCCGGTCACGCTGGCGCTGTTTGGTCAGTCCCAGGCGGGTAAAGCCTGGCTGCTGAACGAAATGGTGGCCGATGCCCAGGGCCAGTTAGTGACCCGGATGGGCGATAAACAGCTGAGCTGGTTCCAGCATATCAATCCCGGCAACCTCGATTTTGCGACCGCCACCCGCTTCAGCCATCAGCGCGAACCGCTGTCAGGCGAATGGCCGGTTGAACTGACGCTGCTGAGCGAAGCGGAACTGGTGCGGCTGATGGTCGCCTGTGCCAGAGCGTCCACGCCCGACACCGCACAGATCGACAGCACACTGCAGCGCCTGCAGCGTCATCGCCTCACCACGCCGCTGGCCGGTCTGGAAGGCGACGCGCTGGTGACCCTCTGGTCCTGGAGCCGCCGCCGCCCGCATCACGATGCGCGGCTGGATCGCCATTTCTGGCCGCAGGCCGTTGAGCTGGCACCCTGGCTCAGCGTAGACGACCGGGTGCAGCTCTTTTCATTGCTGTGGCCTGCTCAGCCTGCCCTGAATGAAATGCTGCGTACCCTGCTGCACCTGCGTCATCAGCTGCGTAACAGCAGCCGGGTACTCGCGCCACTGAGCCTGCTGACCGATGCATCACTGCTGCCCGCCGAGCAGCTGATTGTGCCAGGCAGTGAACAGGATCAGCAGCAGTCAGTGGAAGTCTGCCCGATGAACGGTAATCGCATCGGCAAGGCGCAGAACGTGCCGCTGGGATTACTGGCGCTGCTGACGCTGGAGGTGCTGGTCCCGCTGAGTTCCACTCCGCGAACCGCGCTTTATGATGATGCCGATATGCTGGAGCTGCCCGCGCCGGGTCAGTCCAGTGATACAGCAACGCAGGAAGATCGCCAGCGCCTGCAGCAGCAGGATCCGCTGCGTGCTCAGCTGCTGGAACAGAAGCGCGCCCTGCTGCCTGGCTTCTACGCCGCGCGGCAGGCGATTGATTTACTGCTGGTCTGCACCGCAGCCAGCCACCGTCAGGATGCCGATCTTGCCAGCGAAACACTGCGCGAATGGCAGCGTCACCAGCCGGCCCAGGAATCCGCAGAGAAACCGCGTCTGATCTGGGCGATTACCCCGTTCGATGCCCGTCATCAGCAGGTCAACGTAGATGAGGCGGTTCAGCGTCAGATGGGACAGCCCGGTCAGCACTGGGGATCGATGCTGGCGCTGGATCGCGCAGGCGTCGACCGCATGGCGAGCTGGTTGCTGGAGGAGATGCAGCCGGAAGCCCGCCGCGACATGCTGCTGGCTCAGCTGGCACAGATTCAGCACACCGTGGTAGAGCGACGGCTGCTGCCCTGGACCGAAGCGGGTGCCAGCCCGGAGCAGGCGGCACGCAAACAGAATATCGCCGACACGCTGCTGAAGTGTTTACAGCATCGCACCGGCCTGCATGGTGAGCTGCTGGAGCGCCTGCAGCCGCCGCGTGAAGCGCTGCGCCAGCTCTGGCTCAATCAGTCAGCCCTGCCAGGCAGCAAACCGGCAACGATTCAGGCACCGGAAAATCAGTTTGGTATCGGCTTTGAATTTGACCTGTTCAGCGAGAGTCCGGCGGAAGCGCCGGTTCAGCCGCGTCAGAGTCTGCAGAGCACCCAGCAGTATCCCCGTCAGGTGCTGCTGCTGTGGCTGGATCATCTGCGTCAGCTGCCGGAAAACCGCAGCCTGCTGGCGTTGCTGAATGTGGACAAGGCGACGATGGAGTGGCTGGTTGAAGAGTTAATTACAGCCGGTTTCCGCACCGATATCGCACAGAAACTGCAGCAGGCGCTGCATGAGCCGGATACCCAGAGCGTCAGCCATGAATCCCGCGCCGATCGTCAGGTGACGCGGGCGATGACGGTGCTGGGGGATTTTGTGGCCTGGCTCGGCTTTTTACAGCGGCCTGAATCGGAACGCCCTGCCAGCCGGGTTAACCGGGGTCAGGCGATTTTCTCCCGTCCGCCGGCACCCAGCGTCAGCTTCAGTGCCGGTCAGCGCCTGACCAAACTCTCTGCTGCGCCGGCCAACCACACCGCCTACTATATCTACGACTGGCTGGTGGGGCTGAATCAGGTGATCATTGAGAACAATGGTTACACCGGCGGCGGCGACCTGCCGCTGGCGGCCCGCGAAGCGCTGATTGCGCTCCTTAAGCCCCTGCGCACTTAATCGATAATCAGGCGCAGTTCGCCCTCCAGCGACTGCGCCGCCTCTTCCAGCAGCGCCAGCACCGGCGCTAAATCGGCCTGATGCGCAGCATAGTGCTGCAGCCACATCGTGGCAGGCAGCGCCATTCCGCCCGTCAGCCAGTCCCACAACGCATCCAGATTATGTCCGAAGCTCTGCGGGCAGCCGCTCTGCTCAGCAAACTGCTGATAAAAGGCCGCGCGCGTGGTGAGCTGACGCAGATCAAAGGTCAGGTTAAGCATGATCAGGGCACCTGTCTGAAGCTGCGGTAGTGATCGGTGGAGAGAAATACCAGCCCGTCAGAGGAGTAAACCAGGCGATCGGCGTCGCGGTGACCGCAGCGATAATTCACATCCGCTTCATACCACTGACGGCCCGCACGCGCGGGCAGTCGCTTTTCACGGTTGGTAAAGCGATCGCCGCCGATAGCTCTGCCCGGCAGCACCTCGCACAGATTGCCTGTAGCCGGATTCCAGCCACGCTTACGCGCATCACTTTTAGTGAGGTAGTAGTCCGGCAATTGCTGATGCTGCAGCACCCAGCGCGCCACGGTATGGGCGTCAGTCAGGGTGGCGATATCCGCCTGCGCAGGGGCTGAAACAGTATTCAGATACGGTTTAAGGCCGTAGAAACAGGCCGCGAGGACAAGAAAAAGTCCAATCCAGAGTTTTTTTGACATGATGGCATCCGTGACGACAGGATGCAGATGATACCAGTTTTGCGCCCGGAGAAAAGCGCGGGCCAGACAAGCTGGCCCTGGCGAGGTTATGCGGCGTGCGATTCCCCGCTGTGCCGACGCCATGCACCCGGCGCGACACCATACTGACGTTTGAAGCTGCGGTTAAAAGATTGCTGAGAGTCGAAACCTAACGAGATCGCCACATTGAGAATCGGTTCATCGGTGCTGGTCAGACGATCGGCTGATTTCTTCAGCTTCTTAACCCGGATGTATTCACCCAGTGGGTAGCCGGTATGTTCTTTGAACATACGCTGCAGGTGCCATTTGGAGTAACCGGCGCGTTCTGAAACCGTATCCAGGTCCAGACGTGCTTCAATGTTGTTATCAATCCAGTCGATTAAATCATGAATAAAGGCGTCACTCATCATTCCAGTCTCTCCCGTCGCTGTAGCGAAAAGTATTAGTATCAGTTGCAGTTACACTTAAGGGTGGCTGACTATGCCATTTAATGCAAGTTTTATTAGTACATTAAATGCCGCACTGTTTGTAGGGTTTTAACGCAACGGGTCAGGCTTTCAACGCTCTGTCCAAAACCGCACATAAAGTGTATCTGTTATTCTTGCAGTTGCCCGCGACGCAAGCCTACACTCCCTGCGAATAATTGCAATATTAAAAGTTGCAAATATTGGCCTGCAGGTCGTCTTTTATATCTATCGCGGAATAACAACAATGATTACGAACCGGGTTCGTCAGGGTTTAACCCTCTTAGGGATGGTACTGCTCATCACGCAACTGAGCAGCTGCGATAAAGGTGTGGCGCAAAACGCCCCACCGCCACCGCCTGAGGTAAGTGCCGCGCCGGTGCTGATCAAGCCGGTCAGCCAGTGGGACAATTTCAATGGCCGGGTGGAAGCGGTGCAGAGCGTTCAGCTGCGGCCGCGCGTCTCGGGCTATATCGACGCCGTTAACTATCGCGAAGGCGATGAGGTCAGAAAAGGTCAGGTGCTGTTTACCATTGATGACCGGAGCTACCGCGCGGCGCTGGAGCAGGCCAAAGCGGAACTGGCACGGGCGCGCAGTCAGGCCAGTCTGGCCCGCAGCGAATCGGGCCGCAGCGAGAAACTGATTGGCACCCAGGCGATTTCCCGCGAGGCGTGGGAACAGCGTCGCTCTGCTGCCAGCCAGGCGCAGGCCGATGTGCTGGCCGCTGAAGCCGCGGTCGACATGGCGCAGCTGAACCTCGACTTCACCCGCGTCACTGCGCCGATCGATGGCCGCGCCAGCCGGGCGATGATCACCGCCGGTAACCTGGTGACCGCTGGTGACAGCGCCAGTGTGCTGACCACGCTGGTGTCGCAGCAGCAGATGTATGTCTACTTCGATGTCGATGAAAACACCTTCCTCAACTATCAGGCGATGACGCGTCAGGGCCAGCAGCGCCATGCCCTGCCCGCTGAGATTGGCCTGGTCGGCGAACAGGGTTTTCCGCATCAGGGCAGGATCGACTTCATGGATAACCAGCTGACCGCCAGTACCGGCACCATTCGTATGCGCGCCCTGCTCGACAATCAGCAGCGTCAGTTCACGCCGGGTCTGTTTGCCCGTGTGCGTCTGCCCGGTAGCGCGCAGTTCGAAGCGGTGCTGATTGACGATAAAGCGGTCCTGACCGATCAGGATCGCAAGTATGTCTACGTGGTGGACGGTGAAGGTAAAGCGCAGCGGCGCGATATCCAGCCAGGCGCGATGGTGGAAGGCCTGCGTATCGTTAAATCGGGTCTGCAAGCCGGTGACAAGGTCATCATTGCCGGTCTGCAAAAAGTATTTATGCCCGGCATGCCGGTCACTGCTCAGCAGGTCGCCATGCGTGCGGCAGCCGCTCAATAATTCGAGGCCGCTATGGACTTTTCCCGCTTTTTTATCGACCGGCCTATTTTTGCTGCGGTGCTGTCGATCCTGATTTTTGTTACCGGCATGATTGCCATTCCGCTGCTGCCGATCAGTGAATATCCCGACGTTGTGCCACCCAGCGTGCAGGTGCGCGCCGAGTACCCTGGCGCTAACCCGAAAGTGATTGCGGATTCCGTGGCGACGCCGCTGGAAGAGGCGATTAACGGCGTCGAAAACATGATGTACATGAAGTCAGTGGCCGGTTCGGACGGCGTGCTGGTGACGACCGTGACTTTCCGTCCGGGCACCGATCCCGATCAGGCACAGGTACAGGTGCAGAACCGCGTGGCACAGGCGGAAGCCCGTCTGCCGGAAGATGTGCGTCGGCTGGGGGTCACCACCCAGAAGATGTCGCCGACGCTGACGCTGGTCGTGCACATGTTCTCACCGAACAATACCTACGATTCGCTCTATCTGCGTAACTACGCCACGCTCAAGGTGAAAGATGAGCTGGCGCGCCTGCCGGGTGTCGGTCAGATCCAGATTTTTGGCGCAGGTGAATATGCGATGCGCGTCTGGCTTGATCCCAATAAAGTCGCGGCGCGCGGCCTGACGGCCTCTGACGTGGTGACGGCGATGCAGGAGCAGAACGTGCAGGTCTCTGCCGGTCAGCTGGGCGCGGAGCCGCTGAAAAAGCAGAGCGACTTCCTGCTGTCGATCAACACTCAGGGCCGACTGGAGAGCGAGCAGCAGTTTGGCGATATCATCCTGAAAACCTCTGAAGATGGTTCGCTGGTGCGGCTGCGCGATGTGGCGCGGATTGAGATGGGATCAGGCAGCTATGCCCTGCGCTCCCAGCTGAATAACAAAGATGCGGTCGGTATCGGCATCTTCCAGGCGCCAGGCGCTAACGCCATCGACCTCTCCAATGCGGTTCGCGCCAAAATGGATGAGCTGGCAACCCGCTTCCCTAACGATGTGAAATGGGCTGCGCCTTACGATCCGACCGTGTTTGTCCGCGACTCCATTAAAGCGGTGGTGCAGACCCTGCTGGAGGCGGTGATTCTGGTGGTGCTGGTGGTGATTCTGTTCCTGCAGACCTGGCGCGCCTCGATTATTCCGCTACTGGCAGTGCCGGTTTCGGTGGTCGGTACCTTTAGCGTGCTCTATCTGCTTGGCTTCTCGCTTAACACGCTGAGCCTGTTCGGGCTGGTGCTGGCGATCGGTATCGTGGTGGATGACGCCATTGTGGTGGTGGAGAACGTCGAACGTAACATCGAGATGGGACTCTCGCCGCGCGCCGCCGCCCATCAGGCGATGCGCGAGGTCTCCGGGCCGATCATCGCCATCGCGCTGGTGCTGTGCGCGGTGTTTGTGCCGATGGCGTTTCTCTCTGGCGTGACCGGGCAGTTCTACAAGCAGTTCGCCACCACTATCGCGATCTCCACGGTGATCTCGGCCATTAACTCGCTGACGCTCTCGCCTGCGCTGGCGGCGATGCTGCTGAAAGGACATGATGCGCCGAAAGATCGGCTGACGCGGATCATTGATGCGCTGTTCGGCTGGCTGTTCCGTCCGTTTAACCGCTTCTTCCAGCGCAGTGCGCACGGCTATGAGTCGCTGGTCGGCCGCACGCTGCGTCGCCGTGGCGCGGTATTTGGCGTCTATATCCTGCTGCTGGCCGGTGCCGGCTTTATGTTCCACACCGTGCCGGGTGGCTTTATCCCGACCCAGGATAAGCTCTATCTGATTGGCGGCGTGAAGATGCCGGAAGGCTCCTCACTGGCACGCACCGATGAAGTGATTCGTAAGATGAGCGAAATCGGTATGCAGACCGATGGCGTCGCCTATGCGGTGGCCTTCCCCGGCCTGAATGCGCTGCAGTTCACCAACACCCCGAACAGCGGAACAGTGTTCTTCGGCCTGAAGCCGTTTAATGAGCGCAAGCACACAGCAGCGGAGATTAACGCAGAGATCAACGCGAAAATCGCGCAGATCCAGCAGGGCTTTGGCTTCTCAATTATGCCGCCGCCGATTCTGGGGCTGGGTCAGGGTTCGGGCTATTCGCTCTATGTGCAGGATCGTGCCGGTCTGGGCTATGGCGCATTGCAGACGGCGATTAATACGCTCTCGGGCAGTATCATGCAGACGCCCGGCATGCACTTCCCTATCTCCTCCTATCAGGCCAACGTTCCACAGCTTGATGTGCAGGTTGACCGGGATAAAGCCAAAGCTCAGGGCGTGTCACTGACCGCACTGTTCAGCACGCTGCAGACCTATCTCGGCTCGTCGTACGTGAATGACTTTAACCGCTTTGGGCGCACCTGGCGCGTCATGGCGCAGGCGGATGGGGAGTTCCGCGACAGCGTCGAGGATATTGCGAACCTGCGTACCCGCAACGACCGCGGTGAGATGGTGCCGATTGGCAGCATGGTGAACATCACCACCACCTACGGCCCCGATCCGGTGATCCGCTATAACGGTTATCCGGCGGCGGATTTGATTGGCGATGCCGACCCGCGCGTGCTCTCTTCGGCGCAGGCGATGAGTCAGCTGGAAGCGATGTCCGGTCAGCTGTTGCCTAACGGTATGAACATCGAGTGGACCGACCTGAGTTATCAGCAGTCAACCCAGGGCAATACCGCGCTGATTGTCTTCCCGATGGCCGTCCTGCTGGCGTTCCTGGTGCTGGCGGCGCTGTATGAAAGCTGGACGCTGCCGCTGGCGGTGATCCTGATTGTGCCGATGACGATGCTCTCTGCGCTGTTTGGCGTCTGGCTGACTGGCGGAGACAACAACGTCTTCGTGCAGGTCGGACTGGTGGTGCTGATGGGCCTCGCCTGTAAGAACGCGATTCTTATCGTGGAGTTTGCGCGCGAGCTGGAGATTCAGGGCAAAGGGATTATCGAAGCGGCGCTGGAAGCGTGTCGCCTGCGTCTGCGTCCGATTGTGATGACCTCAATCGCCTTTATCGCCGGTACCATCCCGTTGATTCTGGGTGAAGGTGCGGGTGCAGAAGTGCGCGGCGTGACCGGTATTACCGTGTTCTCAGGCATGCTCGGCGTGACACTCTTCGGCCTGTTCCTGACGCCGGTGTTCTATGTCGCCCTGCGCAAGCTGGTGACGCGCCGGTCAGATAACGCGGAATCAGTGACGGCGTAAACCGTAAACGTTAACAGGGGCGATCGGGTGATCGCCCCGTTTTTTGTCTGAGATGGGCAGCATGTTAATTAACGCTGCTTTAATTTTTCATTTAGCGTTTCAACGATAAACGCTTTCAGGGACGTTTCATTTTGCGCAGCAGCCTGCGAGAGCCGCACGCCCAGCGATTCAGGATAGCGCAGCGTAAAGGTCTTGATTTTTTCTTGCTCCGCATAGGGATGAATGCCGGAGGCAGCGCAATCTTCCAGGTATTCGCGCAGCGAAATCTCCCCTTCTTTGTGCAGGCCCTGCACGCTGTCAGAGACAAAATCACAGTAGCCTGACAGGCCAGTAAAGCGTCCACGGAACAGGTTGATTTCGGGAACGTAAGTGATGACTGCGGGTT
>Ga0153975_1000276_pt1 | contig 15511 bp, 10 predicted proteins | sample TSGA059MetaG_FD_104694 | JGI IMG/M metagenome (GOLD analysis project Ga0153975, IMG submission 104694) | Attine ant fungus gardens microbial communities from Georgia, USA - TSGA059 MetaG | ecosystem: Host-associated > Fungi > Mycelium > Unclassified | place: USA: Georgia, Yuchi Wildlife... | reverse complement strand
TGCGCCGGTGCCGATAACACCAATGTTAATGGTCATAATGATTCCTTACGCTGAGTGGTTTAACAGCTGGATGCTGTTGCGAATTTCGCGGGTGATGTCCGCTTCCTGCCAGCTGTTCATCACCGAGGAGAACGGCTCAAAGGCATAAAGGCCGGTGTAGCCCATCTTCTCCAGCCGCTCGACCTGTTCTTTGCTGCGCAATCTGTCATCTGCGCTGAGCATAATGCGCTCTTCGTCTGTCAACTGACTGACCGGGCGCGGGTCGGTGACGCCGGAGAGGTGAACCAGACCGATTTGCTGAATGTCGATTGCCTGCTCAAAGGTCTGCTCCGCATCCTCAAACAGATGATGATGGAAGGTGTCGATCAGCAAGCGGAACGGCACGCCCGCTTCGCGGATGAGCGTCTGCGCCTGGGTTGCAGAACGCAGTGAGCTTTGTGGAAAGCCGAGCGGCTCAACCAGCCCCTGAATGCCTGCGTCGGCGAACAGCGGGGCCAGTGTTTTCAGCGCTCTGATGGTGTCGGCGGCGCTGATGGGCGTGCCGTCATTGAGCGGGCAGAGCACCAGTGATTCTGCGCCGACAGCCTGCGCATCGCTTAACAGCTGGCGGGCGCGTTGCAGCACCTCTTCATTCAGCTGGTTAAACGGGTAGAGCGCGTTGATGGTGACAATCCGGATGCCTGACTCACACGCCAGCGCTTTCACCTCATCGCCGCTGAGATCGTCGGTGACGCGTCCGCCGGGCATATCATTGCGTAATTCGACATTGTGAATACCGAGCTGGCTGACCAGTTTAAAAAACTGCGGGATGCTCAGGCTGGGCGCTATTTTACGATTGACGCAAAAACGCGCATTGGGAATATTCAGGCTCATAACAGTTTCCTTAAATTATGGGTGCGGTGTTAAGGGCGATCGGGTCGTCATGCCTCATGACGTTTTTTATTTCATTCACATCGAGCAGGGGTTATTTGTTGCCGTTATAGAGCGCATAGAAATAGTGCTCCACCTGCTCAAGACTTCTTCCCCGGGTCTCGGGAATAAACTTCACGACAAAAACAGAACCGCCGATGCCGATTGCGGCGAATATAAAGAAGGCACCGGCCAGACCAAATGCGGCTAATAACAACGGGAAGGCCATGGAGATGGCAAAATTCGCAATCCACAGCGAGAAGACTGCGCCGCCCATACAGATGCCGCGCATCCTGGCCGGAAAGATTTCCGACAGCAGCAGCCAGGTGACCGGTGACAGCGCACCCTGCTGGAAGCAGAGAAACAGCAGCATGCCCGCCAGCACCAGATAAGCCCGAACCAGGTTGACTGTGCCGTTGAGATATTCCGGCATCAGCCAGCAGACCAGCCCGATAAAGAACAGGCAGCAGGTGCAACCCATCTGTCCGATTAACACCAGCGGGCGACGGCCCGTTTTGCCGATTAACCAGATGCCGGCCAGCGTCATGACCACGGAGATCACCCCGTTGGCGATGGTGGCGAACAGCGCGGCATCGTTGCTCAGCCCGGCGGCGGTGAGCATGGTGGGCGCGTAATACATGATGGTATTGACGCCGGTCAGCTGCTGAATCGCAGCGATGCCAACGCCCAGCAGGAAGATTTTCATCAGCCAGGGGGTCGCGAGATCGCGCAGGCGCCCTTTACCCCGCTGGCGGTTCTCTTCGATGGTTTCTTCAATCTCTTCCAGTTCCCACTCAACATCTTCAGCGGCGCGGGTTTTTTCCAGCACCTCACGCGCTGCCTGGCTGCGGCCTTTCATCACATGCCAGCGCGGGGTTTCAGGCATAAATATCATGCCGATCCAGAGCAGAGCGGCGGGGACTATCGACAGCGCCAGCATCCAGCGCCAGGTATTTTCGCCGCCCCAGATATCGTTAAAGGTGGCGTTTGAGATATAGGCCAGCAGCTGACCGCTGACGATCATCAGCTCCTGCAGGGTGACCAGCTGGCCGCGTTTATTGGCGGGGGCGATCTCTGCGATGTAAACCGGCACGGTGGCCGCGGCACCGCCCACGGCAAAGCCCAGGAACAGGCGCGAGGCGATCATCCAGGTCACATCCGGCGCCAGGGCAGAGCCGATAGCGCCAAAGGCGAAGATCAGCGCCAGCGCAATAATGATGCGGCGTCTGCCCAGGCCATCTGCCAGATGACCGGCCGCCAGCGCGCCAAAGGCGGCACCAAACAGCAGGGAGCTGGTGACCAGGCCGGTGGTAAACGGGGTGAGATGCAAATCGCCGCGCATAAACAGTAGCGCGCCCGAAACTACTCCGGTGTCATAACCAAACAGCAATCCACCCAGGGTAGCGACCAGCGCAATAATCTTCACAAAGGGCTCGGTGCGGGTGGCGCTATTTGGACCGGAGGCCGGGTTCGACGAAATATAAAGTTCTTTTTCCATGAAAACTCCTGGTAATAACAACAAAGACAAAACGTCAGAACATGAAGAAGCCATCACCCTACTGATATTTTTATTTCGGGTTAAATTATATTTGAAACTTAGTTTCCATTATGTGAGTTCAAGCCTTCCGCGCTTTTTATTTTGATGGGATTCCATCAAATCAAAAATAAAGGCATTAAACTTAAAGGGTTTATTTGTGGGGATAAAAGATTGCGGATATTTCGGGCAGGGAAAAATGGGCACCAATGCCGGGCCGAAAAGAGCAGAGGAACAGGGTCAGGATGAAATATCCCAACCATATTAATCAGAAGTAAGCCGGTGTCAGCGAATGGCGAGGGCGTTGAGTGCCGATAATAGAGCATCCACTTTTGGCAGGAACTGTTTGCGGCGTGGCCACACCACGCTCAGCGTCAGCCCGTCGGGCTGTAACTGCGGCATAATAATTTCCAGTTCACCGGCGGCCACGGCGCGCTGAATCAGCCAGGAGGGCATCTGCGCGACACCCAGCCCGGCAATGACTGCCTGAAGCTGAGCATCGACGTCGCCCAGCGCCAGCCGGTAGGGCACGTCGCGCCAGTGGGGCTGGCCATCTTCGGTGGTGAACAGCCAGGGTTTGGTTGTGCCATCCACGCGCTCATAAAGAATGGCAGGATGGTTCAGCAGCGCTGCTTCATTTTCAGGACGGCCCTCCCGGTCAAGATAGGCGGGAGAAGCACAGAACTGCATTTTCTCGCGGCCCATATTACGCCAGCCCAGCGAGGCGGGAAGGTCGGGCGCACCGCCGATCCGCACTGCTACATCCACGCCTTCCTCAAACAGGTCAACAAAGCGATCGGACAAACTCAGGCTCAGTGCCAGTTCCGGATTTTGCTGGCAGAAGGGCATAAGCACCGGCATGACATTGAGGCGTCCAAAGGTGGTGGGTACCGCCAGACGCAGACGGCCGGATGGTATGGTGCGCTGGGCGGCCAGTACCGCCTCGGCTTCGGCCAGATCCTCCAGCACCCGCAGACAGGTCTGATAATAGGCGCTGCCCGCGTCGGTCAGATTCAGGCTACGCGTGGTGCGCTCCAGCAGCCGCGAGCCTAAGCGCGTCTCCAGGCGGCTGACGCTTTTGCTGACCGCCGAACCGGTCACGTGCAGACGTTCAGCTGCGGCGGTAAAGCTGCCGCACTCCACGCTGGCGACAAAGGGCAGAATATCTTTGAGGCGATGATCGTGCATCGATTAGTGAACTCAGGTTGAGAATGCTGTGAATAAATGCCAGAGATAAGAACTGAATTCTCTATTAGGCTTAGCATTACGCAAAACGAGGAGAAATCAAATGAAAAAGCACGCTTTGATTGTGGGCATCAGCGGCGTTATTGGTCGCGCACTGGCAGATAAATTACAGCAGGAGGGCTGGCAGGTCAGTGGCCTGTCACGCGGACGTGGTGCAGTACCTGAAGGCGCAACCAGCCTGACCGCCGATCTGACCGATGCAGATGCTGTGCGTGACGCACTGAAAGAGGTCAAACCGGACGCGCTGTTTTTCAGCGTCTGGGCGCGTCAGGAAAATGAGAAAGAGAACATCCGCGTTAACGGCGGCATGGTTCGCAACGTAATTGAAGCACTTGGTGATCGCCTCAAAGGTTCGCACGTCGCGCTGGTGACCGGGCTGAAACACTACCTGGGTCCGTTTGAAGCGTATGGCAAAGGTGCCGTGCCGGTTACGCCGTTCCGTGAAGAGCAGGGGCGTCAGCCGGTCGATAACTTCTACTATGCGCAGGAAGATGAAGTGTTCGCGGGCGCAGAGAAGTATGACTATCGCTGGAGCGTGCACCGTCCGCACACCATCATCGGCTATGCCGTAGGCAACGCGATGAACATGGGGCAGACGCTGGCGGTTTATGCAACATTGTGCAAAGAGAAGGGCTGGCCGTTTATCTTCCCGGGTTCGCCGGAGCAGTGGAACGGGATAGCAGATATGACCGATGCCGGTCTGCTGGCTGAGCAACTGCACTGGGCGGCAACATCACCAAACGCGGCGAATCAGGATTTCAACGCGGTAAACGGTGATGTGTTCCGCTGGAACTGGATGTGGCCAAAACTGGCTGACTATTTCGGTATCGAAGCCGCAGAGTACCCGGCGCAGATGATGCCGCTGGAAAATCGCATGCAGGAAGCTGATAGCACATGGCGGGCGATTGCAGAACAGCATCAGCTGCGTGAGGCTGATGTCACTAAGCTGGCTTCATGGTGGCATACCGATGCCGACCTGGGCCGCCCCATGGAAGCTTTCACCGACATGAGTAAGAGCCGCAAAGCGGGCTTTACCGGCTACCGCAGTACGCTGGACTCCTTTACGCAGCTGTTTGATAAACTGAAAGCGGAAAAAGTGATTCCGGAATAAACCCAGCAGGCGCCGCATCAGGCGCCTGTTTCGTTTCTGGCAGATAGCTATACTCTGACACCTGATCAGTGAATGGAGGAGTGGATCCTATGGCGACATGTTTCATTATCGGTGCGGCGGGCAAGGTGGGCCAAAAGCTGACCCGTCAGCTGAGCAGCAAAGGTCACACTGTCACGGCATTGCACCGTAAGCCGGAACAGGCTGATACCCTGCAGGCCGCAGGCGCTAAGCCTGTCGCGGGCGATATTCAGCAGCTTAGCGTGACGGCGCTGGTAGCGTTGATGACCGGTCACGACGTGGCGGTCTTTACAGCGGGTGCGGGCGGTGCCGGTATCGCGCTGACCAATGCCATCGACGGTGAAGGGCTGAAGCTGGCTGTCGCCGCCGCAGAACAGGCTGGCGTGTCACGTTTTATACTGGTATCCGCTTTTCCGGATGCGGGCCGCGGTAAAACGCCATCAGAGGGATTTGAGAATTACATGCGGGTGAAGCGTCTGGCGGATGCGGAGCTGGTGGCGCGCAAGCTGGAGTGGGTGATCCTGCGGCCTGGCACGCTGACCGATGAAGCTGGTACGGGTCGGGTGCATGCAGATCTGGCGATCCCCTATGGTGAGATCCCGCGCGAAGATGTGGCGGCGACGCTGGTCGGGCTGATTGAGAATCCGGCGATTAAGTATCAAATCATTGAACTCACCAAAGGCGATGAGCAGATCGATGTGGCGTTGCAGCGGTTGCAGCGGGGTTAACAAGGTCTGATAGCGGCGCTTTTATTTACCTGGAAAGGTCGGGTTGGCTTAGCGGTTTGATTGAGCCTCGCTCAGGGAATACAGTCAGATCGGATAGACGCAAAAACCGCTATCCATGGCACGTTCGGCCCGCGCCGTCCTGGCGCGGGACGCTTTCCTCCTCTGACTGTATTCCCTGCGCATTAAACTTTTTCGTAGCTGCTTGGTTAATACATAGTTCTGTCACTAAGAATGATTCCGGCGCATATACATTATTGCAGTTGAATAGCCCTGATTATGTGACAAAAAAACCCCGAAACCGGGGCTTTTTCTTATCTGACGCAGCTTTTACTTCACGCATTTCGCGCAGTGCGCGCGCTCAATATGCTGGAAGAAGTCATTACCTTTGTCATCGACCAGGATAAACGCAGGGAAGTTCTCCACCTCGATTTTCCAGATCGCTTCCATTCCCAGCTCAGGATACTCCACGCATTCCAGACTCTTGATGCTCTGCTGCGCCAGCACCGCGGCTGGGCCACCGATGCTGCCCAGATAGAAGCCGCCATGTTTATGACAGGCATCCGTCACCTGCTGGCTGCGGTTACCTTTTGCCAGCATGATCTTGCTGCCGCCGTGGGCCTGCAGCAAATCAACGTAGGAGTCCATGCGGCCTGCGGTAGTCGGGCCGAGTGAACCGGATGCATAACCTTCAGGCGTTTTGGCCGGACCGGCGTAATAGACCGGATGATCTTTAATGTACTGCGGTAATCCTTCGCCGTTATCGATGCGCTCTTTGAGTTTGGCATGAGCAATGTCGCGCGCCACGATAATGGTACCGGTCAGTGACAGACGGGTAGAAACCGGATACGCAGAAAGCTGCGCCAGAATTTGCTCCATTGGAAGGTTGAGATCAACCTGTAACACCTCACCTTCGCCCTGCTGACGCAGCGCTTCCGGGATCAGGCGGCCTGGGTTGGCTTCCAGTTTCTCAATCCAGATACCTTCGCGGTTGATCTTCGCTTTGATATTACGGTCAGCCGAGCAGGAGACGCCCATGCCGATCGGGCAGGATGCGCCGTGACGCGGCAGACGGACCACGCGGATGTCGTGCGCGAAATATTTGCCGCCAAACTGCGCGCCAAGGCCGAGCTGCTGCGCCGCTTCCAGCAGTTCCTGCTCCAGCTGAACGTCGCGGAAAGCCTGACCGTGCTCATTGCCTTCGGTTGGTAAGCCGTCGTAATAGTGCGTAGAGGCGAGCTTAACGGTTTTCAGTGTGCTTTCAGCCGATGTGCCGCCGATAACAAACGCAATATGGTAAGGCGGGCAGGCTGCGGTGCCGAGGGTGCGCATTTTATCCACCAGGTAATTTTTCAGCTTGCCGGGGCTCAGCAGCGCTTTGGTTTCCTGATAGAGATAGGTTTTGTTAGCGGAGCCGCCACCTTTAGCGATACAGAGGAATTTATACTCATCGCCATCGACGCTGTAGAGGTCTATCTGCGCCGGCAGGTTAGTGCCGGTGTTCACCTCTTTGTACATATCCAGCGCAGCATTCTGTGAATAGCGCAGGTTGTCTTCGATGTAGGTGTTATAGATACCCTGTGACAACGCGGCTTCATCGCCGCCACCGGTCCAGACGCGCTGGCCCTTTTTGCCCATGATGATCGCGGTGCCGGTATCCTGACAGGTCGGCAGCACGCCTTTGGCGGCAATTTCAGAGTTTCTTAAAAACTGCAGGGCGACATATTTGTCATTGTCGCTGGCTTCCGGATCTTCAAGGATGGAGGCTACCTGCTGCTGATGGGCCGGACGCAGCATGAAAGAGGCGTCGTGGAAAGCCTGCTGACTCAGCAGCGTCAGCGCCTGCGGGTCGACTTTAAGGATCTCCTGACCCTCAAACTCGGCGACGGAGACATGCTCGCGAGTCAGCAAATAGTATTCAGTATCTTCGTGGGACAGCGGAAAAGGGTTCTGATAGACAAAAGGTTTGTTCGACATTTTTTCTCACTTAATGACCGGCTGAACCTCCGCGGGCAGGCTGCGGGGCGCAACATCATAGGCGAATTCATTGTTTATTATGCTTCCCCGCCGCGGGTGCGGCGGGGAAGTGAAGGAATGGTATCTTATAACGCGTTGATCTGCATGTTGAATCCGTCAGAACATCCACACCATCCACGGATAAGCAATCACCATCATGGAGACCAGGAAGATGGCACCAAAGATGGTACCCAGACGCCAGTAATCTTTAGTCGGCAGATAACCGCTGCCGTAATAAATCGGGCTTGGGCCAGTGCCGTAAGGGGTGATGATGCCCATTACACCCAGAGAGGTACACAGCATCAGGCAGAAGACCGGCATATTGATGCCCGGGATTGAAGCTGCAATGGTCAGCATGGCCGGTAACAGGGCTGTGGTATGCGCGGTGGTACTGGCAAACAGGTAGTGAAGCAGGAAGAAGGCGATTAACAGCACTACGGCTGAAATCTGTGGGTCATAACCCTGCAGCAGCATGCCACCTTCTTTACCTAACCAGGCGATAAAGCCGACACGGGCCAGACCATCAGCCAGCGCCACCAGCGTTGCGAACCAGGCAAAGGTGTTCCAGGCCGGTTTATTGCTGGTAATGTCGTTCCAGTTCAGGACGCCTGTCCAGAGCATCAGTACCACCACCAGCAGGGCAGCCATCGCAGGCTCAATCCATGAGGTGGCGAAAATCCACATCAGCAGGGCACAGACCACGAACACCAGCAGCAGGATTTCGTTACGGGTCAGGCGGCCCAGTTTCTCCAGTTCAGCGATAGCCCATTTCGGCACTTCATCGTTGATTTTGACTTCAGGCGGATAGAACCAGTAAGCCAGCAGCGGCATAGTCAGAATCAGCAGCACACCCAGCGGCAGGAAGGCCAGGAACCACATACCCCATGAGATATCGAAACCAATGATGCTTTTTACCAGCGCCAGTGCCAGCAGGTTAGGTGCCAGCGCTGACAGGAACATTGAGCTGGTAATACAGGCTGCGGTGATGGCAACCCACATCAGATATGAACCGATCTTACGGGCGCTCGGGTCGTTGGGTTTAGAGCCATACAGCGGAGGCAGGTTAGCGATAATCGGATAGATAGTACCGCCACTGCGCGCGGTGTTGGACGGTGTGAAGGGTGCCAGAAGCAAGTCAGCGAAGGTAATGGCATAACCCAGCGTCAGGCTGCGGCGACCCAGATACTTCACCAGAATCAGGGCCAGACGACGACCAAACTGCGTCTTGTCATATCCGGCGGCGAACATAAAGGCACCGAAGATGAGCCAGACGGTGGAGTTGCCGAAACCGCTGACCGCCCACTTAAAGGACTCACTGGCGACTTTGAATTTCGGGTCAGCCAGTTCCGCCGGGCTGAAGAGAACAAACTGACTGAACAGGGCGATGGCCACGACGCCGGTCAGGCCGATAACGGCACCCGGCAGCGGTTCAAAGATTAATCCGACAATCACGCCGACAAAGATGGCGAAGAAGTGCCAGGCATAGGGTTCGAGACCGGCCGGCGTCGGCACCAGCAACAGCAACACGGCAACGATGACTGGCAGCGCCAGCATGATAGCTTTCTTTTTACCCGCCGCCGCAGATGCGGCTTTAGGGGGTTCAGTTACAGCTGAGAGTGGTTTCATAGTATTTTATCTGCAAGTTGAGAAGAATGCGATTTGCGCCCCGGACCTTCACTGATGACTTTCTTATTTATTCTTAATAGTGTGAATAAACCGCGATGCACTGATTTTTTTAATCTGCTGCTGGACTATTGAGCAGCATATTTAAATCCATGTAAATATGATGCGATTTTTGCAAATATAGATTTTGATCCAGATCAAAGAAATTTATTCATTATTCCTCATTTTTAACATTTATTTTTTATTTATATTTCTGGCATCGACATTCTGACAGTTTTGTGAAGCTGATCGACAAATCCCCGGAAGGTCTGAGCCGAAGCATCCATCTTAACACCCTGATCATGAAGGGTAAATTATTTATGTAAATGAATGGTTGATTTTTAGTTACCCATGGTTAACAATTAATATAACTTCACTTCCTGAATTCAGCAAATAAAAACTCTGAATCGTTTAAAAGTTAAAAAAGTAAATTTATTGCTTATGAAAGCAAAGAAAAGGGTATATTAGACACATGACATCGGACCACTTAATTAAGCGATAATTTGCGTCCGCTAAAAAAAATTTCCAGACTTTTAAATCTTGGAGTTTATCGCAATGAAATCTCTCACCCCCATCCTTAATCCCCTTACCCTGCCTGGCGGCGCTGTGTTGAAAAACCGACTGGTGATGGCCCCCATGACCACCTGTACCGGTTTTTATGATGGAACGGTCACCAGCGAACTGGTCGAATATTACCGCGCACGTGCAGGCAGCATCGGAACCGTGATCGTCGAGTGCTGCTTCATTGATAACCGCGGCCCGGCGTTTCCGGGTGCCATTGCTATCGACAGCGACAACAAAATTCCCGGTCTGAAACGCATCGCGGACGCGATTAAATCTGAAGGCTCTACGGCCATTCTGCAGATCTATCACGGTGGCCGCATGGTCGAGCCGGAACTGATCGGCGGGAAAACACCGGTTGCGCCGAGCGCCATTGCCGCACCGCGTGAAGGGGCAACTAAACCCCTGGCGCTGAGCGCCGAAGAAGTCGAAACCATGATCACCAAATTTGGTGATGCGGTGAACCGTGCTATCAAAGCCGGTTTCGACGGCGTCGAAATTCATGGTGCTAACACCTATCTGATTCAGCAGTTCTATTCTCCGAACTCTAACCAGCGTGATGACAAGTGGGGCGGCAGCCGCGATAACCGCGCACGCTTCCCGCTGGAAGTGCTGGAGATCACCCACAAGATGGCGGAGCGCTTTGCCCATAATTCGTTCATCATCGGCTATCGCTTCTCGCCAGAGGAGATCGAAGTCCCTGGCATCCGCTTTGATGACACTCTCTATCTGCTGGAAAAACTGGCTGCGCGCGGACTCGACTATGTTCACTTCTCTGTCGGTCAGCTGCTGCGCCCGTCCATTGTCGATACGCAGGACCCGACGCCGCTAATCGAGAAATTCGTTGCGATGCGTTCGCCTGTGTTGGCAAAAGTGCCGGTGATTGGTGTGGGCGGCGTGGTGAATAAAGCCGACGCCGAGCTGGCGCTGGAAAAAGGCTACGATCTGGTAGCGATTGGTAAAGCCTGTATCGCCTATCCGAACTGGGCTGACCGCATCATCAATAACGAACATCTCGAACTCTACATCGACAGCAATAAACGCGAAGAGCTGCAGATCCCGGAACCGCTGTGGCGCTTCTCACTGGTTGACGCGATGATCCGCGACATGAGCGAATCGGGCCGCAAATACAAAGCGGGTGTTTACCAGGAGAAAGTGGAAGCCGAAGCGCTGAAGCTGAAAATCAACGTCACACTGGATACCGACCGTATTACCGACATCTCGCTGGTGCCGGACGACACGCTGGATGTGGACTTCACCACCACCTTTGAAAGTCTGCGTAACCGCATTCTGGTGGCTAACAGTCCCCACGTTGATGCGATTACCGGCGCGACTACCCAGAGTGAAGCGCTGAAAAAAGCGGTTTCCCGTGCGCTGACCACCTCCAGCAAAGAGCATGTGATTGAAGAGGGTGGTAACCCTAACGCACCGCAGAACTACGATGTGGTGGTTGTGGGCAGCGGCGGTGCCGGCCTGGCGGCCGCGATTCAGGCGCATGATGAAGGCGCACGCGTGGTCATCATCGAGAAGATGCCGACCATCGGCGGCAACACCATCAAAGCCTCTGTGGGCATGAACGCCGCTGAAACCCGTTTCCAGAAACTCAAAGGCATCGAAGACAGCAAAGAGCTGTTTTTTGAGGAGACGCTGAAGGGCGGTCAGTTCAAAAACAATCCGGTGCTGCTGCGTGAGTTTGTTGACCTGGCACCTGAGGCGATAGAATGGCTGGCGGGTAAAGGCATTGAGCTTAACGACATCACCATTACCGGCGGGATGAGCATCGACCGAACTCACCGTCCGGCTGACCGTTCAGCGGTAGGTGGCTTCCTGATTAGCGGCCTGGTAAAAAATATCAACAGCCGCAACATCGAAGTCCTGCTGGAAACCTCGGTTGCTGAGATCCTCTATGAGAATGGCGCAGTCGCGGGCGTGAAAGTAGTCGATGAATATAACGACAGCCGTATCCTGAACGCTAAAAGCGTGATTGTGGCAACCGGTGGCTTCAGTGCGAACCGGGAGCTGGTGGTGAAATACCGTCCTGAACTGGATGGTTTCGTGACTACCAACCACGCAGGCGCGACCGGCAGCGGCATTGCGATGTTGCAAAAAATTGGTGCCGATACCGTGGATATGAAGGAAATCCAGATTCACCCGACAGTTGAGCAGACCACCTCTTATCTGGTCTCTGAATCGATTCGTGGCGGCGGTGCTATCCTTGTCAGTCAGGCCGGTAAGCGTTTCTACAACGAAATGGAAACCCGCGACAAAGTCTCGGCGCAGATTATTGCCCTGCCAGAGAAAAGTGCCTGGATTGTGTTTGACGAGCAGGTGCGTATGAATAACAAAGCGGCTGATGAATATATCGCCAAAGGCTTTGTGGTCAGCGCGCCAACCGTGGCGGAACTGGCGGTGAAACTCAACATGAGTGAGCATCACACGCTGGAAGCGACGCTGGCCCGTTACAACAACTTCGTCATCATGCAGAAAGACGAAGACTTCGGTCGCCAGACTGCGCTGCGTCATCCGCTGAGCGAAGCGCCGTTCTACGCGATTCGTGTCGCACCAGGCGTGCACCATACCATGGGCGGCGTCACCATCGACACCACCACCGCGGTGCTGGACAGCCAGAAACAGGTGATTAACGGTGCCTGGGCGTGTGGCGAGGTGGTTGGCGGCATTCACGGCGCGAACCGTATCGGCGGTAACGCCGTTGCAGATATCATCATCTTCGGTATCCTTGCTGGCGGTAACGCTGCCGCCTACGCCCGACGTTAACGGCAGTCTCCGGCATCCGCATCCTGCGGGTGCCGGTTTTTCCCTATAAAGCAGAGTCGCCTATGTTAACTGATGCGCGTGTCTATGCTTACTCCGCTGTACTAATGGGTTCGCCCATTCTGCTCAAACTCTTCGAAGACAACCAGACGCTTGCCGGACAGGTTTTCCGCCTGATCAAACAGCAGGAGAATCTCTTCACGGTAAATCGCGCGGCATCGGAAGTCATGGCGATTAACCACGCGGCAGGAGAGCATGCGGTGGTCGTCAGTCAGCCCGTGTTTGATTTGATCGCCTGTGCGCATGCGGTGAGTCTGTTGCCCGACAGCCTGTTTAATCTGGCTATCGGTCCGCTGGTGAAGTGCTGGAAAATTGGTTTTCAGGGCCACAGCGTTCCGTCAGAAGCCGATCTTCAGGCGCGCATGACGCTGATTAATCCGCAGGACGTGATCCTTGATGCTACCACCCGCAGCGTGATGCTGGCACGGCCAGGAATGGAGATTGACCTGGGTGCCATCGCCAAAGGCTATATCGCCGACGTAGTCCAGGCCTTTTTGCGTCAGCAGCAGGTCAGCAGTGCGCTGATCAATCTGGGCGGCAACGTTCAGACGGTGGGCGCGCCGCCTGAAGAGGCGGGCTGGGCAATCGGTCTGAAAAAGCCGTTTGGTAAGGCCGATGCGCTAATCGGTGTCATCGGTGTAAATAACCGCTCGGTCGTGACGTCCGGTATTTATGAGCGCTATTTCGAGCTGGATGAGGTCTGTTATCACCACATCCTGGATCCACAGACCGGTTATCCGCTGGATAACGAGCTGCTGAGCGTGACCGTGATTTCCGAGCGCTCGCTGGATGGCGACATCTATACGACGCTGCTGTACGGGCTGGGCGTTGAAAAGGGTATCGCCTGCCTGGCCGACAAACCGGGCATTGAAGCTATCTTTGTGACCCGTGACAGGCAGATCATCTGCTCGTCACAACGTCACTTTTCGTTTCAGTTACTCGACACGGACTACCGGCTGGTTCACTGACAGTATTGTTTGAGTAAGGTGTGATACTCCGGCTGCAGGCGATAGCGGTAAACCGGACGGCCCGTGACCCCATAATGAATACTGGTGAACAGAATATTAATCTGCGCCAGCCAGATCAGGTATTTACGGCACGAAACGCGCGAGATATTCACTTCCGTCGCCAGTTCGTCGGTAGAGAACTCGGTGCCGGGATGAGCATCGATCCACAGGCACAGGGTACGCAGCGTCTGCGGCGTTAATCCTTTCGGCAGACGTTTCTGTTCGCTGGCACCGGGTGGGTTACCATGCAACAGCTGATCAACGTCCGACTGCTGATAGAACTGATGATTGTCCATCAGCGATTTTTTCTGCCGCCAGCCGGTCAGCGCCTCCTCAAAGCGGGCAAACTGGAAGGGCTTGATCAGATAATCCACTACGCCATAGTTGAGCGAGGTCTTGATCGTGGCGGCATCGGCCGCTGACGAGATGATAATCACGTCAACCGGGCGTCCTGCGCTGCGCAGCTCCGGCAGCAGGTCGAGACCGTTTTCCTGCTGCATATAGATATCCAGCAGGATCAGATCAACCTGTGGTTCAGCCTCGGCCAGCCGCTCTTTGGCCTGCTGTAAGGTTGAGGCCGTGCCGCAGCAGGTGAAGCCTGGGATTTGCCCGATATAACAGCGATTCAGCTCGGCTACCATGGCGTCATCATCGACAACTAACACATTGATCATTGGGTAATCATTCCTCTCTCCCACGGAAGTTGCACTAAAAATTGGGTAAATACACCGGGTTCCGACTCAACACTGACATTACCGCCCAGGCTTTCGGTTTGCTGCTTAACCAGAAACAGTCCGACACCGCGATCGTCACCTTTTGACGAGACGCCGCGCTCAAAAATAGCGTTGAGCTGCGAGCTGTCGATACCTGGCCCGTCATCACTCACTTCGCAGGCTAACCAGCCATTCTGATAATGCAGCATGAGGTGAATTTCCCCTTCGGTTTCCGGATCCAGCGCCTCAAGGGCATTTTCAATTAAATTGCCCAGCACGGTAATCAGAACCGCGCTCTGCTCCTCGCTGCCGCAGTCAGGCAGAAAGCTCGCCTCATCGATAATCAGCTGATGACCTTCATCGGTTACCCGGTTGATTTTGCTGAGCAGGAAACCGGCAATGATCGGCGATTTGATCTTTTGCAGCAGCGAACCGATCTCCGTCTGATAGGCGTTAGCGGTTTTCAGGATGTACTCTTCCATCTGTGCATAATTTTTCATATGCAGCAGGCCCAGAATCACATGCAGCTTATTCATGAACTCATGGGACCGCTCACGTAACGCATCTACATAGTTTACCATGCCGTCCAGACGCTGCATCAGCTGGCTGATTTCGGTCTTATCCCTGAACGTCGTTACCGCGCCGATAATGCGGTCACGACTGCGCACCGGAACGGTATTGCTGATCAGGATGCGATTACCCAGCGTCAGCTCCTGATCGTGCCAGGCTTTGCCCGCATGCAGCGCATCCTGCTGATGACGATGCATGACGCTCTCCTCAGCAATCAGGTCACCGCTTAACGGCATCCTGCGGGTGGTTTCATGCAGTAGCTGCTGAGCCGCGTGGTTAATCAGGCTGACGCGTGACTGATCATCGACCGCAATCACCCCTTCTTTAATAGAATTCAGGATCGCCTGGCGCTGTTCAAACAGGCTGGAGATTTCGTGTGGCTCCAGCCCCAGCAGTATTTTCTTGAGTCGCCTGACCAGAATCAGAATACCCAGCAGCCCGACCACACCACCAAACAGGACGGTCCAGACGATATTCCAGCGGCTCTTGGCAATCTGGGCTGCCACATCATTCAGCGCAATGCCGATTGCTACCACGCCAATCTGCTGATGCTGTGCGTTATAGACCGGCGTAAACACCCGCAGTGCCTCCACCAGCACGCCATGATT
>Ga0153975_1000270_pt1 | contig 15749 bp, 18 predicted proteins | sample TSGA059MetaG_FD_104694 | JGI IMG/M metagenome (GOLD analysis project Ga0153975, IMG submission 104694) | Attine ant fungus gardens microbial communities from Georgia, USA - TSGA059 MetaG | ecosystem: Host-associated > Fungi > Mycelium > Unclassified | place: USA: Georgia, Yuchi Wildlife... | reverse complement strand
TCACATGACAAGCTCAGGTGATCATAGAACATTCTGGAAGGACATGTGATTGTGAGCTAATAGTAGCACAGCCACTGTAAAGTAGTATAAGTAGTAGTCCAATCTAACAAAGAACTCCATTGAGTTCTTCTTGAACATCCATCTAGGGTGATCACTAAGGACATTCACTGTCTATCGGTAACACTGAGCATGATCATATTAATACTTCTGTGACTTATTATCATGGACAACAATTTACACTTTATTCATGTAACTTGTAATTTTCTAACCCTTTTTTTTTTAAATCATTTATTTGTATTGCAGGGCTCGGTAGCAGTCCACATTTTCTAACCCTTCTAGTATCTATTAGTCATTTGCTCAATAATAAGGCAATCAATGTGTAATCAAGTGAACACTAATGGTGGAATGATTTCTGGGTTCTTGAAATTACTACAGTATGTGAAATCCTGGATAGCATTGATGATATCTGATGGGTCCACAACAATGATCATTTCTTGTGCACAGCAACAAATATTCTAAGTACACATCAGAGATCAAAAATCTTCATGTGTCTGGGAGTTCAAGTCAGATGGAACCAAGCAGCAAATGATTAGAATGGCACGAGGAGGTAGTATGTAAATTACGCCAAGTGCACTAACCAATGACTAACAGATACTGGAAGGGTTAAATAAAAATTACAGGCTGCGTGAACATCACGTAAATTGAGTGTCAGTAATAATGAGAGATGGAGATATTGACATGATTACGCCTAGCATCATTAGCTCTGACCTGAAGACAAGAACTTATCAGCAATAAAGGGTTTAGGTATGGAGTCAACAACAGTTCCACAGAAAGCAGTGCAGATGTCCATGAACCCAGAAACTTGAGCTAATCAGAGAGAACGGACCTAGATGGACCATCAATGAGCTAAAACTGTAAATCACTGATCAGGTACTTACCATGGCAATGACCTTTGATAGGCCATCTTCACAAGTTTGGTCATCAATACTGAATGACTTCCGGAACTGAGAGGACGATGGAATCACATCACAGGAAGACTTCACAGAAAAATCACCACTTCTAACAACTTGCAATTGCTCTGGTGTCATCATTCTCTCCAACCGCCAGAGTGCCTCATCTACAATTGGTCGTCCCTCTGGTTCATAATTCCAACAGTCTTCCAAGAAGCACCACAACTCGTCCGTCAGCTCTTGACTTGCCTCCTCTGGCCGGGGTCGACGTGGATTAGGACGAGAGTCAGACAGTTTTGCAAGTGGTATAGCATCTTCCTGTTTGACCTCGTAGAATGGGATTTGTCCTGTGAGGACCTCATATGCGACACAGGCAAAGGAGTAAACATCGGAAGCCGGGGTGGGAGTTGAATCTTCCTCAACAGACTCATGTAGAAAGAGCTCTGGTGCCCTCCACCGCGCAGTACCTCCACTACACCCCAGTCCAGGATCTAAGGAGGGCCAAACAAGTATGTTATCACCTAGGAGGGTAGACAGACCAAAATCGGCGAGGCAGGCACGGCCTGTCGATCTCACAAGAATGTTCGTGCCTTTAACATCCCCATGAACAAGGTTCAAGCTGTGTAGGTACATCAAGCCCTTCGCAATATCGTAAATCTGATCAAATCCGTAAATTGGCAGATGCCAAGGCACCTTATCAATACCTTACCAGAGGTACTCGGGGTGCACCAGGATTTTGCTTCAAGTAATTGATAATGTTTCCATGCTTCATCCACGGCGAAACCAGCCCGAACCAGCGACCTCTCCTCAGTTCATTGAGATGAATCCCATAAAACGGGAGGATATTTGGATGTGATAACTGTCCCCATAATAGTGCTTCCTGCGAGAGATTCTGATTCAAGGTTTTGAGCTGATATCTAACATTGAAAGAGGAAGATTACTACCTTAAATAGAGGTTGAGTTGGCATTCGTTGATATGGCCGCAATATCTTGACGCAGACAATTTGGTCATGAGAAATACCCTTCCAGATATCCCCATACCGCCCTTGATCAACAGGGTCATCTTCTGACATCTTTACTCCTTGAAGTTTGAAACAGCGAGGATAGAGCGCTGAGTTTGTGGATAGACGTATAAGAGCTTGCAGTAGGATTGCCCTGTTCGAGTTGGACAGAGAACATGAATCTAGGACCTGATTGACAGCACAGTTCAAAAAGACACAGGGGAACTGGCGAGATGAGACTGACAACTTGAAGGCAGTCTAGCACAATCTGAGCTTCATCTCCTCTGTACGCAAGAAAAGCTTTGTACTTCAGTCTATCTTGGAATATGTCTGCCACGAGCAATTCGGTCAACTGTGACAGCGCAGACCTAAATGGAATTATGAGGAAGGGGATGACGTGGTACAAAAATTGGACTCACGAGACGTTATTAGGGACAAGGGGAGATAATGAGATGGGTTCGTTTGGAAATTGGAGATCTGGGCTCAGATATAACCTCGTGCTAGTCGGCGTAGATCAGAACTTACCACAGATTGAATTACTTGATCTGGGCCAAGAAGATGATGTGACGATGGACAATTGTGGACGAGGGGATCTCCTCAAACGACTGGACTCGGAATGAAAGTTTGTCGATGTACCAGGAACTATACCATGATGCTGGCTCCACATGCTACCCTGAATTGCTCTGCTACTATCATCTGGAAGAAACTGTAACGGAGGGAAAGCCACCGGTTGGCACTGAGCATCATCACTGATCTCAGTTGCGGTGCGACCTTCAGTGGTGACAGAATGTGTGGGTGGATGTTCCCATAATGGGAATGGTGTGATCAAGAATTCCGGTCCACGGAGTGAAGCATTGTCGTCGGCATCACTTTCGACAGATTTTTCCGTAGAAACATATGACTCAGGAACTTTGTCATCTGGAGTTTCAAGTTCGGGTGTATCCGGAGAATCGAGAGCCATAAAGGGAATGTAGGGACAGTGATCTGCTGACAGCCTGATTTGATGGTTTCGACGGGGCTGTCGAGGTCCATAGAACTGCCAGCGAGTGTCCACCACAGAGGAAGCAGAGGTGGGACCTGGGGGATGGGGTTTTGAAGGAGGTCCGGCTTGGAGTAGCTGTAACCAGCGCTCCTCGGTCTCTGAATCCAGTGCCCAGCGACGACTGGCCCTGTTGACAGGAATTTGGGTGCTGGACTCTCTCTTATTCAAGTGTTCGGCTAGCATGGCCGTAGTGAAAGATTCGTCAGAGGAGACATTTGAGGGGCTTTCGACTTCGAGGTCATCCTTCGATCTTGCTCGCTGCCGCCAAGCACTGGCAGGTAGCCTGGGCCCACCTCTCCATCTACTTCGTTGACCTTTGACGTAGTTGTTGATATTTGCAGCAGTGAAGGGAACCGCCATCCAACTGGGTAGAAACCAAACAGCTTCTGGTTAGAGATCTTTTAAAGCAAGGCGTAGATATTTCTGCTCAAGAGTGTGATGAGAACGACAGGCACAGCCAAGTCTGATCCTATTTTGTGTTGCCGAGTAGCTACGAGGATTCAACTCATATCGGCGTCCATTATCGCTGGAAAAATCTTATTCCACTCCTTCATGGCGCCAGTGTTTGCGACAGTGTCCTGCCGTAGGCTTGTCAAATATCCCCACCAACACTGACCACCTCGTAAATCAATTACGCGGCTATAGCGACCATCGCCGGGGCAGCAAACGCCACCTGGGAAGACATGTTCAAGCGTATTTCGGACTTGCCATCTTTTGCCGATGATTCATAACCCAACCAATGGTAAAGCAGATGATCAGGAAAAAATATACAAGACTTCTGAGACTTCTGATGCGCGCCTACCTGGTCGAGTCATCCATGGTCATGATACCACCTCTAGAAAATCGCCCAAAAAAATCCAAGATAACAAAAAATAGCATATTTTTATTGAATTGTGCAAAGCATGGTAGAACATGAGGGGAGTACTGGAGGAAGCTGAAGGGAAGACAAATGGTCAATGCGTAAGTGTCAGCGGACTTTGAATGGTTTATGCAAGCCGAACCTGAACTTTAGTTGGTCGCGTCGAATTCAACTATTCTCCCTTCTTTTTTTCCCTCATCTCGTCTACATCTTTCCGAAATGTCCGACAAGACAACTGGATATCGGGTTGAATATGCTTCTTCTAACCGCTCTAAGTGCAAAGGTCTATTCGTTTTTCTCTGCTTCAGATAATGCGACCTAATGCTCATTTGTGAACGTTTGTTTATCCAAACTTGATGTTCAAATGTAGGACCCAAACCATGCACAGGTTTGTTGCTGTCCTACCCTTTTCGCTTAAACTTGACTTACTTTTTACTCCAGGAACTGTTATCGTAAAGGGTTCACTGCGTTTTGGCACTTTGGTTGAAATTCATGGTAACCAGAACTTGTGAGTGCTCCAAACGCCACATTTTTTAGCATTCCTAATACCTTCTGCATTTGATTTATAAGTCAATGGAAACATTGGGGTTGCGTCACTTCCAAGATCATTGAAAAGATTCGGACCCAATTTAGTGACGCCACCGAGCTGGATGGTTTTGATGAACTCAATGATATAGATAAGTCGAAAATTATGAAGGCATACGAGGAGGGCCATGTTGCAGATGAAGATATTCCTGATTCTGCAAAAAAGCCCGAAGGAGAAGAACAGCCCAAGCAGAAGGCAGCTGCCAAGAAGAAAACCGCTAAGAAGGACAAAGATGCTGCAGAAGACAATGAAGAACAGGCTGAAGAGAAACCGAAGAAGAAGAGAGCTCCAAAGAAGAAAGTTGAAGACAACTTAGATGGTGAAGACGAAGTCGCCGAAGAGAAACCGAAGAAGAAGAGAGCTCCCAAAAAGAAAGATGAAGACAACTTGGACGGTGAAGACGAAGTCGCTGAAGAAAAACCAAAGAAAGCTAGGAATATGAAGAAGGTGTGTATTATCTCTCATCTGCGTAGACCAAGTCTGATAGGTCTGAACTTGAGCAGAAACCTGAGGCAGAGGCCGGTGAGGAAGATGAAAAGCCAAAGAAGACTACCAGGCCTCGCTCCAAGGTAATCAGTCATCTTGTCAGCAACTCATCGGGCATTGAACTATGCGAACAGAAAACTGCAGAAGAAGGTACCGTGGAGAAATCTAAGACAACTGCCAAGAAAAATGCAGAGGCCAAGAAACCTGCACCTAAGAAGCGTGCTCCCAAGAAGAAGGTATATATTCTCGTGTTCTCATTTGTCCCAACAATCCGCCTATAATATTTGGTACCAATTATAGACTGAAGAAGACGAGTCTGGAGAGGACTTTTCTAAGGCACTTGACGAGGTCTCAGATGAGGAGGACGAACCAGAGGTCAAAAAGGAGAAACCAAAGAAGAAAGCACCCACGAAGAGCGCTGCTGCTAAGGAGCAGCCTGTGCCTCAGAAAGCGCCCAAGGCTGTAAGTATTGTTATGCATTCAGTCAGCCCTTCTCATTGATACATTTAGGATGGAGATGTCATACAAGACGAAACAAGGGAAGACACAATGACGGGAGATACAGAAGAGACTAATGGCAAAAAGCGCAAGGTAATTCGCCTAAATTATTGCAGTATCAGATCGTCGATTCAGTCCACATGACAGCGTGCTACCACTACCACCAAGCCTTCCAACAAGAGAGCCAAGACAACTTCCAAAGCGAAGAAGGCCAAAGAGCCCATTGACGAGGTTATCGAAGAAGAGGCTGAGTAGGTTACAACGTGCACAACACTCTTGCCACCTCGGCCACCGTGGAATACAGGATAACTCGACCGTTCTAGTCAATTACTGCTTTGTCTTCTGCAGCCTTTCATCCATCGTTGTTCTATGCTCACACTGTTCGCTGAAATTCTAATTCGTGCGTATAACATTAATACGAATAATATCCTGTCATTTCTGTATATTCTTCTACGGACAGATTGGCGAGGGACTTTCCTGTGATTTATCGGTCATTGTATCTCGGGCGGCTCAAAGTTTACAAAATAAAATTTGCCATGTGGAAAAAATTGATAGTGCAAAAGGATGTTACAGGTGCAAATTACAATTTATGCTTTTGCTCCACCAGCAGCTTTTGCATCCTCTGCAGCGGCGACAGCAGGGTTGACCTTCTTGCCGTCTTTCCATCGGACGCGGGGAGGGGGTGCACGATTACGACGTCCCTCACGGGAACGCACACGGACAACTTTTACCAACAATGAGTGCCAGTGATCAAGATTGAATAGTGATTCGCTCACCATGAGAGTGGATAGCACAAGAAACGCAATATGCGATTTTGATGTAGAGCTTGGGAATAACATATTCTACATTTTGCGAACTCAGCATGAATCAGGTTGGAAAGAAGAGCTACTCACCCGGGTAGACACTAGCCTCGCTGATATCCTTCACGGCAGCACTTTCAACCATGTTCCTCACGGTAAAACGTTTGATGGCCTTGTCCTTTCCTACACATCGAGAACAGTTGGAGCAGCGAACAAATTTAACGTGGCCGCGTCCCTTCTTGTTGCGACCGCCATTTCTTCTTTTCTTGGTCTAAAAAAGAATAAGTATCTGGTTCAATCAACCAACATCCAGAATCCGATTCAGGCATCCGGCCCAGGTCTATCCGATATCAACAGAATTTGGGCATGGAAAAACGCAGAGCGAACGTCTGAATACAATGAACAGCACAAGAACACACCATTTTGTCTTGAGAGGTCGATGTGTTAGATAGCAACGAGAGTAGTCAGACGACACACTAATCTCGGAAGTCTCCGTTCACACGAACAGCGCTATTTTTGGGACTAAAAGAACAATAGCCTTTCTTGTTCTCCAGGAGAATAAAACCGCAATGGACATTCTTTGCCTGCCTGGCGCCTCCTGACTTTTTTTCTATCTTCTCTTGATGCCTCTGTAGAGCCCGGTGCTCCTCACGCCCTTCCTTAATTGTTAAAACCATCCTCAACATCGGTCATGATGTACCCGACCTCGACGCTGTTCAGTTTCTTGTCTCTTGTTTTTGTTGCCTGTGGTGCTCCCACTCAATTAGATGCTGCCACTCTGCTGCAGAATGGTGAAGAAGCGCAAGCCCTGAATCGATTCTTTCAAGGTTTGAAGGCGTCGGATCCTTGCAAAGGTGCATATACCAATTTCGTTGCCATCGCTCCTCATGCTCAGAACTACACAGATGGGCAGGTAGCATGTCTCCATGGAACAGCCATCACCAAATGCAAAGGCACTCTGTGGGAGACAACTCTTGGCTCGTGTTCCATGTCGCAGAAATGTTTCGCTCTGCCATCTGTATCAAGTTCAGGGACGGTCAGAATATATTCTACCTTTATTCGGTTCGAAATGATTAACCTCCTCAATAGCGACTGAGTTGCACGAGTGAGAAGAGTGCTGAGAGTCTCATCTCCGCAACCGGCGTGACAGGAGGCATCTTTGGAGACCCCAACAATCGTACAATTGAAGTCTATAATGAAGATACGACTGGAGATAATAGTTACGAGCCATCTGCGACTCAAGTCATAATCACGGATACCCTGAGCTACCCAACCGCTGTTGTGGCTGGAATGTCGGGCTCTAAGCCTGATAACCCGCCTGCAAGCAAAGACGATGGTGCAACCTATCACCCTTGTACCATGGCTAGCGCTACACCCTCCCAGCCAACTTCCACCACCACAATTCCTCCTTTCTCGGCTACTCGGGCACCTACTGTTGCGAATGCAGTGCCTCAGCAGGTTACTGTCACTGTGACTCTCATCCCTCACTCCACTACGTTCCCACCTCAAACGCGTACGATTTCTCCCGAAGATGCGTCCCGGATTATCGCAAGCATCAAAGCTACTGATGGATCTGCAGGTCCTGAGATGCTTAGTGGTAATCCAGTACCAGTCCAAACATCAACTCAGGCTGCAGCGGATGCCCGAAATTCTCCTATTGTTGTAATCTCACCGAGCCTTTTCCTTCCAGCTCAAAGATGGAATTCGACCTAAGATTGGGTATGAGAACGTCAATACTCTAGTTGTATCCTTATTACGTCGGGCCCATGTATCAAATAAATTCGTTCGAAATTATAAAATTTGAGTGAATCGATGTCTTGATGTTTCCCACGAAGGTTGTTTCTTTTTACTGCTGATGATCGAATAGACATAGACATTGTTCATGATCTTTTGTAGAATCGTCTTTCTCTGATCTGATAAGGACTGTGTCTTGTAGCTGAACCGAATCTACGTGTATCATCTTAATCGAATCCAAGATGGACCCGCCTGGTGAAGGCATGTATAACTAAAGTCGCTCTCCCAATATTCACCAAATCAATACTGTTCTAGGTCAATCATGGAATTCATCCCTTGGCTCAAACCGACCAGTGTGGAGAAACGCCAGTCGCCCGGGAACTTCAAGCGAGGACAACAGACAGCTTGCACATAAATCGATCACCACTTCTTCTAAGCCGGACTCTTCACGCCTATTAGCACCTGAAACCAACTCGAATTCCCGTGCAACTTTGCCATCTTCCTCATCAAGCCATACTAGGAATTTAATCTCCAGAGGGAACGGGTCTTGGGTGACAAAGTCATTTTCAACGCCCTCTACATCTTCTCAACTGGCACCAAGAGAACCACCAATTCAACCAAGGAGGACCAACCCGACAACCCCAAGCTGGAAACCTGGACAGGGTCAACCTCAACGAACAATCAATGTAGTAATTATTGTCTGTCCCGCGTCACGCACTGTACTGACCGTTGTATCTAGCAGCAGACCCCCCAACGCAACCTCAATAATGCACTGTTACGCGGTCCAGGTACGCACCTTACCGCGTAGAATAGTATACAGATTTGCATAGAACAATTTCTATAAGGACGCAAAGCAGGCTCTGCAACCCTGATGTGGAACCCAGCGAATGAGCCACAGAGTCTGAGCCTGGCTCGTATAACACCATCCCGACGGCGTCCGCCAATAGAGATTACTAAATCGGCTGACTATCCTATACCTTTCTGGAAACACCAAGATACAGAATATGAAGCTCAAAAGAAAGTAGAACGTCGGATGGCCAAGCACGGCGATCTAGCCGATTACATCTGGCCTCAGAAAACACCGACACAAAAACCACGACGGGCCTACCTGAATCCTGCGCTGAATGTTATTGAAGAACCAATCTCACACGAGGCTCAAGAAGATGATGGAAACGTCCCTATGAACGTGGATGAGCCGGCGCCCTTGCCCCCAAGAGTGTCAAAGCTCAAAGGACTCAAGTTTTCTCGTATTAGGAATGACATCACTCCTGGAAAAATGTGAGATGCACCTGTCCACTCTTCCGGATTATTGCACCTGACCAGATGAAATTGAAAATAGAGATCCAACGACTCAGATGGCTGCCCGCAAGACCAAATGGCCATTAGAGGACATTCCAGTAACCAATGACTCTGACTCAGAATCGTCTTCCAGCGACAGTGACAGATCGATCCCAGACTCTGTTATCCTGTTTACAGATAGTGAAGACGAAAAAAAAGAGGCTACGAAGGCGGACCAAGAGAATATCCTAGATAACGAAGTTATCATCATTGAACCTCCACAACCACGAATCACAATACCTCTTCCTCAAATTGTCCCAGTTGCTTCCCAGATACCTACTCCGCATGGACCTCCCGAGATATTAGTGGCTACACTAGATGAATTGTGCGGTGCCCCGGTACACATGCAGGCTACTAAACAATTACCATTCCTCCTGCGAAATCTTCGAAGAGGATTTCGCCTGCGGTGCGTTGCCATTGGTATCAAGACTACCAGAGTTAAGCCTCGAATGCCTGTCGTCGTACGCTACGAATGTACTAAAAAATTATACGAAACGTCGATGTCTAAGTGGTTCTGTCCCCTCTGCGAACTACATGGTGCTTTCCCGAACAAGGATATGTTGAGATGCCACCTTCAGTGGGATCACGCTAGCGTCATTTTGGAACGTTGGGAACAGAGGGCAAATAATCAGGTTCGTCCGCTTATGTTCCCGGCCCCCCGCAACAGACCAACATGAAGTCAAGGGTAAATCAGAATGGAGAATTCACCTCATGATACCAGAAATTCTCTATGACACTGTTCAACCCAGGTAAACGTCTTCCAGCTCGGGCGGCCATTTATATCTAATATTGGGATCTCCTAGGCAATATGAATTCATGCCGAAAATTGAATCTCTAGAGACCTCTATTGAACCTGATAGTACCGCTTCTTCGCAAGGGATAGAAGAACTAGATCGACCTGCCAGCCTTCCTCCATCTACTGCTGCGCGCAGTCAGTCGCCCTGCAGTCCTCATAACCGTGATTCAACATCCACTGTCGACATCAGTGCACAAGAACGTCATACTCGAAAGCTTAAACAAGCTTATTTTGAGCTGACAAGTACAGATGTAGTACAAGAAAGCGGTGGGCTGAGTACTTCTCGTATTGAACAAACACCTGGGCCTCCGGGTGGTGTTTACCCTAGCCCTCCTCCCGTACATGATCCATTGGGGCCTGCAGCTCAAGCTCCTTACCTTCCCGCTAAATCTGAATATGAAGGGCCGGATCTGTACTACTCATGCCGACCTGGGGGACCAAGCCTATTTGATCTTTTGGGTACGCTCCCCATGGAACCCTTTGGCGTACTAGAGTGGGATATTTTGGAAAGAGAAGAGGAGATATATGAAAGTGATGAGATAAAAGTCGAATACAAGGTCATGCATGCCTTGTGGTTGAGGTGGATCACGTTGAATCGGTGAGAATATCCTTTTATCTGACCTTGACGTGGTGTTACGGAGACTCAATTTCGACATCAGGAATGAGTTCATGCGCAACTATTATAGGGGCGTCATTGCCTTCATTGATGCCTATTGGAGAATGATACATCAAGCCGCTGGTTGGAAGGCTATGCGTTACTGGCTCCTTGTAAGAATATCTATTGGATAGTCTCATCAGTGTTTTCTGAATACGTTGCACATGCAGCTGTTGTTAGCACACCGATTTCTGCAAGGGAAAGAAGTGGCGAAGGCTCTGAAATATTACGAAGATCTCACTGGAATAATTCCTAATTGATTTGAGTTCGAAGTCTACTGAACACCATGTCCACAGAGTAATGTCTATGCCACAACTTGAATAACTAAGATTTAGATCCAAAAAAATAAAGAATAAAAATAACTAAGATTTAGTAGGTTGAGATAGTCTACTAGATCTAAGTGGAATACGAGACGGTCTCGTCGACCTGCGAGATCTGTACGTTGGTGCTTGAGAGACCACACTCACTCGGTCGTCTTCTTGCTCCCTGTAAACCGGTAGGGTTGTGATACTATACTGACTGAACATAGTACCATACGTTGGAGCATAGGTCCTTTCCGATGAAGGAGTTAGAGCTTGATTTCCCAATTCTCCAGTTATGGGGTTCTCTCCGATCCGCAGCGAGATCGGAGAGTCCGTTATCCTCATGTCAATGAGGCCAATGCTAGGTAGCTCGAACTCCGCAGATGTAGGTACTGATGACGGCATAAGGTTTCTCGTCATGTCGGTACCAGATGGAACTCTGGCAACTGGATCATGATAAGTTGTTATGAATGACCTTCTAATTGGCTCTGGTCGTGAGTGCCTCAAATACGTAGTAGTAGTAGTTATCGTTAGAGAGCCGCGCCCAGAAGTTCCTGCGCTACTTCTAAGCATACTCTCTGGTTGAATGTCGGCGGCGGAAGGGATGATGTAGTTGGGGTCTGGTGGTCTTGTCACTCTGACAATCCCTGCATTGGATGAAGAAACTGAACTTGAACAACGAGATAGAGGTATAGTGGAAGCTTGCAAACGCAAGACTTTTTTTAGCAGTGGAAAGAGGCGGAGACGCTGCCAGTATGCGCGAATTTGGCTACGCAGTGAGGCATTGTCTAGCTCTCTGGAATTTCGTTCGATACGTCGCAAAGTCATGCCAGGTCTTAACCAAGATATTCAAAGCAGGGAAGGAGGGTCGTAGTAGTATGTGCTGGTGGATTGACAGGAGAGGCTGGCGAGTAAACCGGAACCCTGGCTTGATCTCCTCAAGCACGGGCATAAATTATATGTTGTCCAGGCTGTTCTCAGGAGTAGCTATGATCATCATAGCAGCAAAAAATGAAACATGATGTGAAGATCTTATAATAGTTGTTGTAATTGCCTCGATATTACTGACCGTTGATCATTTTATAGTTTCAGTAATGATGGTAGTAGACCCTAATATTCGTCTAGCACGAGTCCTTCCAGTTCAATTGTGGCATAAAGGTGACACCAAAAAAATCCTCTGTCGATATCGAGATTCTGGGGGATACTAATCATCGATCAATATCAATGATCTGTAGCGCTTCATGTTTCTGTATTTTCATAGCCACAACTAGCGCTGGGAAACACGTGGAGGAAATGTGCTTGCATCAACAGAAAAGGAAAATACCTGCACTGCACAATCTCCCCTTTGACTACACTAGTGGGAACAGTTGGTCAGTGGGTGTGCTTGTCGTTGATCTGTTCTCTGATGCATCTCCCAAGAAGCTAGATGTGCGATGACCAAGGTTTCATTCATAAGAACAATCTGTCTCATATTGTCTATTCACAGAGGCCTCGGGCTGTGTAGTCGAGAACTCCTTGTGCATCCCCAATCATAACACGGCGGGCATTCTAGTGTCAAGTCGTTCATTATCCGCATTGGGATGTCGAGTTATTAGGTGACTATCAGGTGACTTGACATCTCAATTCGGGCGGCGAATCAGAACGCCCGCCGTGCAAGTGTGTGCAAGTGTGTCTATGTGTCTGTTCTGCAGCAATTTGAATAAGAATCACGATCTCCAGAACACCTAACATTTTCGGGTGAATAGATCATAGCGACGTATATCGAAAGCAGGGAAGAAACGAGTCTCGCTCGTGCATTAACCCAGATTCACATCCTACTTAATACTCGTATTCGGAATTCCTTATCCAAAGACCAATATAAAATGACAAGCCCAACAGACTACAAATGAGATGCATCTATTACCATTCATAAGAACTATATTCAGTGGTGTGATTAATGTAGCTTTCGTCACTATCTAGAAATCCATCATTGCCCAACAAAGACTAGAGTTGCTAGCGAAAACGAAGCTGCCTTTGATCTTCGACGACGATAATGGTATCATGCCATAAGACCACTATGTGGACCTGAAAAGTCGCACAAGTAGGTCGAGGTCGTCTTGAAGGGGAGTCTGGAAAAAAAATGAATTGATGTGTAATTTATTTGTATCTGCTTGGCATTTTGATCAACCAACTACCTCCTATCCAGGAGACTGGCTTAGTTCTTATACCTAACCACTCGTAGCGTGCTCGTGATAACGTTATTTAAATTTCACTTCATTGGAAAAGTATGTACAGTTGTTTGATGAAAAGGCTGCTGATCCAGAATGTGGTGCTCGACATGTTATATACTAGTTCTGTTAACCAGATTTTTCCTCTTGTCGCTGTGCGGCCTCCGTCTGCCCAACAGGGCATTTGACGGAGTTGTAACAGGACAAAATCAAAAAATATTGACTATGATAGCACGCCGAACTAAGTCGATCACAATCAATAAGATTTTCCAATGCCCGTCAATCAATATATCTACAAAATTAATGATTAAATGTTACAGATTCTTCTGCTATCACGGTAAATATGAATCACAGCGACTCAACCAACAAACCTCCAGTCACCATTATACATATCCCCATATCACCACCATATACCACAATTTTGCTCAATTAATCATAATTTAATTGCACATTTGCTCCACCACCTTCCCTATGTCCACCTCCAGGTCCACCCCCAGGTCCCTCAGGCTCTCTCTTACCATCCGACCTTGGCGGTAAGTGGGTTGGCCTAGAATCACCGCGGTTTCCACCTGCTCTGTTATGATACCCTCCCCTCCCACCTCCACGCTGATAATTAGAATTGACAAAGTGCGCACCAGCTGGAGGCGGATACGGTCCAGGATATCCGCGACCAGGCATGAAGCCGTGACTCTGTGGAGGTGGTGGCATAAATCTTTGTCCTGGTCCCGGCATGTGACCGTGTGGTGGAGGAGGGTGGGAGGGATGGTGGCGGTGATGGGGTGGCGGTGGAGGCCCTGGATAAAAATTTGGCTGTGATTTCGGAGGTGGTGGACCGCCACGATTAAATTGTGCCGGTGGTCCCGGAGGTCCTCCTTGAGGATTAAAATGAGAATTCGTAGAATTGAGCATGTTAGGCATTGGTATAGGATTGGGCGGCGGATGATGGTTACGATGAGCTCTTTTGTCAAATTCATGCGAAGCTTCGTATACGGGAAGACTGAAGGAGAAATGATTAAGGACATACGAGGATATGAATGAAGAAAGTTTACGATTTGGGATCTGCAGGTAAAGGATCGGTCCAGAAATAATCATGTTCTAGAGCCTGAGCAGCCGTGATACGCTCTCGTGGGTTGCACACCAACAATTTGTCGAGAAGATCAGCCGTTTCAGCACCCACACTAGCTGGGTCACGTCCTGTTCAAATCACCACAGACTGATGTAGCTCACCTCTCGTATGTCTGTTTGACCCGTCTCGCATATTGCGTTGGAAACCTCACTACTACGCCCTCACAACCAGGTAGGGCGTCATGGTTCGGCCAAGTATGTTGATTGGGCGTTCCGCACAGTTGCCATATTTTCTCCAATTGGTCCAAATCCGAAGTGCCGGGCAAAATTGGACGGCGTGAAAACATCTCTCCTAGCACACATCTTTTGGATAGAGGGTGGTATGTCCTAGTATCAGAAAGATATGATGATATGTATAATTATTACAGCTCACCCGATGCCCCATATGTCAACTTCGCCCCCATACTGGCGCGCACCAAGCAGGAGCTCCGGCGGCCTGTACCATCGTGTAACGACGCAGTTGGTATACTTCCGTTCCCTTCCACGAGCATCAAGACCACCACGAGTGGCAGTAGGGTCAAATGATCGTGCAAGACCAAAGTCGGCTATTTTCAATGAACCAGTATTTGAGATAAGAAGATTGGCAGCTTTCATGTCCCGGTGCAGAATATGATTCTAGGTGAACATCAAGAGTATCCATATAGCATGATCGAAGTGCACGTACACGATGCATATACTCGGTACCTTCAAGCAATTGCTTCATATATAGCTTGATGTGACTTGGCTGTAGCTTAACTCGTTCGTTCTCCAGTAGCCCAGCTAAGTCATGGTCCATGTACGGAAAGACCATGTAGACAGATAAGGGGTCCTTCTCTGTACCTATGTCTATTGAGTTTCATAGATAGTACATAATTGGAAGACCACTCACTACGCACGACAAACATATCTAAGATGTCGACGATACAGGGATGCTGTAAAGCCTTGAGAATTTTGATCTCACGCAAAGCAGTCACTGGCATGCCCTCCTTCTCATTGTGCATTAATATCCTCTTTAGGGCGACGACAGTGCCATTCTTCCTGTTGATTGCTTTATGGACTTCTCTGTAGTTCCATTTAGAAAAAAAATCTTTAGTTGAGTATTGAACAACACAGACCCAAAAGTACCCTCCCCAAGTTTGGTCGTAAGGTCGTAATCGGATTGCACCCCACAGCCAACGAATTCTCGACCGTAAGCCGCCATCTCTTCTTTGACAGTACGACGATGTAATTGCGCCCTTTTGATCGATCTGGACTTTGGTACTTCTGGGGGTTTGAATTCAGAATTAATGCTTTGTTGCTCCTGTGCAGGCGGTGGCGGTGGCGGTAGTGGGAGCCTGCTCTGGTGTGCCAGAGTTGTAGGATTGTGAGGAGAGAATTGCTCCATCTGAGAT
>Ga0153975_1000266_pt1 | contig 15842 bp, 14 predicted proteins | sample TSGA059MetaG_FD_104694 | JGI IMG/M metagenome (GOLD analysis project Ga0153975, IMG submission 104694) | Attine ant fungus gardens microbial communities from Georgia, USA - TSGA059 MetaG | ecosystem: Host-associated > Fungi > Mycelium > Unclassified | place: USA: Georgia, Yuchi Wildlife... | reverse complement strand
TTTTTACCACCGGCGGAATAACAATAATCGGCGTGATGCTGGCATCAGGTGAAAGGGTAAGGTCACCATCGTCTGTCCAGATTTGCAAAAAAGTTTCGTTCTGGCCGCTGTTAATAACATTAAGTGACTGGGTCAGATCCGACGGATTAAAAACGATCCGGGTTTTATCTACATTAACCACCGCCCACACGCTGGTTGAGAGCAGCAGGCCAGATAATACGATAAGATTACTGAAAACTAACCACAACCTGTAATTGTGCATTGACTGTTCCTGCTGTAATCGTTTGTCCACTGATTGCTTCAAGTGAAGCCGTAAAATCGCCACTGTAAATATCGCTGCCGCCTGAAGAGATTTGCGACGTTAGATCTTTATAGGCATACCAGCCACGGCCGTTACCTGTGCCGGTCAGGGTTCTGTCAGGCAGTAAATTCAGCACCATATTATGGCTGTCATAAATCTTTATCCCGACGCCGGCGGCGGCAGCGCTGCTGCCATAATGTGAATCCAGCAGCCAGGTTAATCCGCCGCCAGCAGTCGTCAGTCCCAGATTCCTGGCCTGCGTCACCGCATTTGACTGGTTAACGAGAAAGCCCATCGCGACATTTGCTGAGGTGGTTGTCGAGGTTGAGGTGCCGGATAGGGCGCCAGATTCACACTGGATGGTGACGGTAAACGGGGCCTGACTTTTTCCGCCAGCGGCGAGCGTGTTCACGCTTACGGTAGGCAGCAACACCACCGACGGATAATCCAGGACTTCGCACAGCGCACCGCGCACATAGGTGACATTCGAGTAGGTGCTCCATGCGGCAGGCCAGTTACGGTACCAGCCATACCAGTATGAGAGACTGTCCTGACCCACCTTCAGATTATTGGTATCCAGGCCCGGCCCCTTAAAAGCAATATAACCGCGAGGTTGTGTCCAGGTGTCCACATAACGATTACTATTGCTGGCGTAATAGAGGGTAGAATCTATTTTAAACATCTCATACAACACATTGCTGAATGCACTGGCCGGAATATAGATATAGGTACCATCGGAATACCAGTCACTGGCCGTCAGCTGCCGGGCTTTCCAGTAGCGACTGTAATACTCACCGGTTGAAAGGTTAGTCAGCCTTACGGCAACGTTGGCGGCCACATCATAATAAGCGCCATCCACTTCAGACGTAATATATTGCCCGGCATAGGGACTGTCGCCATTAGTGGCATACATTTCATACAGACTGTCTGCATCTGCCACGGCGCAGCGATAAAGAATCTGGTTAGCCGAGTAGGAAACATTGCTTGCAGATGTCAGAAAGCTGCCCACTGAACTGGCCAGTAACGTGCCGGAGGGCTGAAAAGTCTTTCCGCTATTGATACTTATCACGGAAGGTAGCCCCACGTTACCTGAGCAGGTATCACAGGCGCCGGTCCAGTATGCGGCGGTATAGCCTGCCGCAATCGCGCTCTGAGAAAGGGCGGAGGTGGCGGTGACGACACTGCAATTGGCCCAGGCGGAGATAGTAAACAGTAATAAAAAAACAGGCAGAAGTGATTTTTTGATTCTCACACGATTAACCCTTGCGGCAGACGGCATCCAGGCGAACAATATCCTCATTCACCCGACCGGTTATTTGATAATTAACAAAGCAGGTTTTATTGCCTTTATATTGCCAGTTGACTTTTAAGGTGCCCGAGTCATGCGGAACACGTGCATATAACTGACCACCCTGACCGATAATCCCTATTACGGTATTATCAGCATCACGAACCTCTGTACCCATTGGCGGAATATCATCATCTTCATTCTTGAGTGCGATCAACACCGCTTTACCCTGCAAGGTGGCGAAATTAATACGTGTAACGGAGCCGGCATAAGGCACAACGCGCTGGCTGCCGCCGCTTAATTCAGCATCAGCATTCATATAACGCGTGTCCAGACTGACAGTATTGGCCTGATAAGGGGTCAGTGAAGGCAGGATGGCGTAGCCGAACCGATCAATAACGGCACCCTGTCCATTGCGCACGCTGGCTCCCTGAGCGCCTTGCGCATGAATAAGTGCAAAGGTGTCGCTGGTATAGGGCCCGGCAGTAACACCGCCAGGGTGGATCAGTAACGTACCAGAGAGCCCTAATCCCGCCTGGCGGTAATTGTCACCCTGACCATAATTCGCTCTGATTCCACCCATACGCGTGTTCTGCTGAACATTTCCGCCGAACGAGGCACGGTAACTACCGCTATTTTGGGTCTGTTCGGCACCCCCATAGAGAGACCAGGAGAGCTGATTATTCTCGCCAGACGAACCAGTCAGAGAGAGAGTAGAATTACGTGTTTCTTTAGACTGATTGTAATTATAAGCAACTGAGGCCGTGTTATTGGCCCAGTTAAGCGGAACAGAAACATTCAGGGCAATAGTATTTTCGGTATATTTCTCCCGCCAGGTGTTATCGCCGTCATCCAGCCTGCCCCCATAACGATCGTAGTTCCAGGTTGTGCGCTGTCGGGCGACATTGAGGCCATAACTGATGTTTTTCCAGCTGTTGTTATAACCAAGCTGAAGCTGAGTAATACGTGAACGGTTATTATAGTAATCCGCCGTGCTGGCGCTCAGGCTGAGTAAGCCATAATTCTCCATTGACTGACTCAGGGTCACGGAAAAGTTATTACGCTGATGCAGCGTATCTGAGTAGTAACTGATGCCATTGTCCTGCTGACGCCGGACACCCAGCACATCCTGCAGGTCGCGGTAACCGCTGGTTGAATAACGATAAGCCGCCAGCACAAGGTTGGTTCCGGTCGCAAAGGTTTTACTGTAACTCAGCTCGGCGCGCCATCCCGTGGCGTTGCTGTTTTGATCGACCCTGGCATCGGAAAAGATGGTGTTCAATCCCACGGCACCCGCCGAAGAGGTCCAGACACCGCCAAGCAGCCAGGCCTGATAGTCCTGAGCCAGTCGCGAACCCGCTGTTGCAGTCAGGCGGTTACTGATACCGCGCTGCAAAAGCCCCTCGAAGAACGTGTTATTCACCGAGTAGAACTGACGTACCCGGCCTAATGCCAAAGAGTAATGCCAGTTTCCCGGCCTGACCGAGTCAGGAACAGAGGCATAGGGAACGGTAAATGATGACGTTTTTCCATTGGCCTCTGCCACCTCAACATCAAGATCGCCCTGGCTGCGGGTATTATACAAGTCGTTGATAACAAATGGCCCGGGCGCAACGCTGGTCTCATAGATAACGCGATTCAATTGCCGGACGATAACCCGGGCACTGGACGAGGCCATGCCACGAATCTCGGGCGCATAACCACGCCGACTCTGGGGACGCATCCTTTCATCGGTGGTGAGTTTGATACCGTTGTAAGCCAGACTGCCAAACTGTGAGCTCTCTGTGTAGCTGTCGCCTAAGGTCAGCAGACTGTCCAGCGGTTCAATGGGGCGCTGCAGCCAGGTTCTGACGGTAGTGTAGCGAATATCGCTGCCGGTCACGTTATTGTCGACAAACCGGAGATTGCCCTGGTGGCGCAGTTGCCAGTTATCAATATTGGTACCCGCCGTCATACCACTCCAGAGATACTGATACTGGTAGCCGGATGCGGTATTTTTGGTCCAGTTGTAGTTCGTATTGTGCCGGATGAAGAGGGCTGTAATCCCTTTGTCCCATTCGGCGACGGGGATAGTCCCGCGAGGAAGATGGATTAATTCAGCGTCCGGAATCGTTAATTGCAGCCGCAGTGAAGCCTGATCAAATTGCCAGCGCGCTGACGATGACCAGTGATTTAAAGGCTGACAGCCATCGCTGGCTATGGATTTGTTGAGTGACCTGAGACGCAACGATTCTGCCACCGCAGGGGAAATACAGGGTTCAGCAGGCTGACCATTTTCTTCCGGAAGAAAGGTGAGGGCGACGCCACTTTTAATCAGCTTATTATTAACATAGATATCCACATAATAATTGCCAGGCGTGATATTGTGCTGATTAAATTGATCGATATTCTGACCAAAGGCAGAACCTTTGAACAGCGAAGGATCAAAGTAGTACTCCTCCGCGTGTCCAGACATTGAAAAAGTGAATGATGCACAGAATGGTAAAAAAAGGAGGCAAATATTACCAGGCTGAAATCGGATACTTTTCACTGACTTTTGCTCCCTGGTCATTCATCGCTGAAAGAGAAACCACGCTGTTATTGGATGGAAACTGAATTTCGCTTTTACACCTGACTGTTTTTTTAGAATAAGGGGCAATCATGTCAGCATCGCAGACAATTTCTTTTCCTGCTATTTTTATTGCAACGTCTGTAAGCGAAAGATACCAGGGCCGAATGTTATTGATCTCAACCCCCTCTTTTTTTATTGCCACCTTTAATCCTTCGAAAATATTATCCGGCTGACTAATCCCTTTTGGCCGGTAAAAAATCTTCATCCGGTTACGTAACATTAAAACCATGCTATTACGGCCTGATTCACCCTGAATATTGGCAGGGGGAATCTGCAAAGAATTAAACCAGAAGACTGTCTCACGATCCTGGGGCAATGAGATTTCAGGCATGAACCTGATTCTTAAAACCTGACCGGTAAGAGGCTGAATCCGAAACACCGGGGGTGTCACAATAAAAGGCGCATCACTTTTTTCGCCTGGTTGCGAATCCATATTGCCGTTATCAAACCAGGTCTGAATAACATAAGGAATTCTATCGTTGTTCTTTAACTGAACATCGACGGAGATCGCGTTACCCGGGTAAATTATACGGCTACCAAGAATAGTGACGCTCGCCTGGACTTTATCCGAAATAGACGTGATTAAAAAAATGATAATTACAAATCTTAATGGAAACAACATAATGCGCGAAGCCATATCGAATATTTCAAGCGTGGCGTGCGTATCCGGTTTGCCAGATACGCACGGAAAATATTACTGGTAAGTCACGGCATATTGCAGTGATGCGGTTACCGTCCCTGCAGTGGGTGTGCCTGCGGCGTAGTAGCGGGCAGAGTAGGTGGCTGAGCCTGAAGTTTCACCCGCCTGTAGCGTCATATCGCCGCTGCCGGCGTAACCACTGGTCAGATTGATAACCGCATACTTTGGATCGAGGATTTGTACTTCAACATTTTTTGCTGTGCCGGTATTGGTTAAGTTACCGGCAGAACTGACATTATTGCCGACAAATACCGTCGAGATTTTCGTCGTCTTAGTGCTGTCACCGGTACAGCCGCTCACCCCCACGGTGAAGGTGGTATCACCCGCAGTCGTGCCAGACGTTGCAAGGTCCGACGTGCTCACCGTTGGTAGCAGAACGACAGGGGATGCATTATTACCGTTTACCGACACTGAACAGGTTTCAGCGGTGACTTCGCCCTGAAAATTGATGGTGTTATCTGAGGCAGCGAATACGCTTCCCGACACCAGTGCAGAACTGACCAAAACAGCAAGACTGCGCGATCTGATTTTCATCTTCATTTAATACTCCTTTATCTTCTTTATGCGGAAAACAATTGATTCAGGCTGATGCCCATTTTCCTGCGAATCGCATCTTTGATGTTATAAACGCGCTTCTTTTCAACACCCATTTCACTGGCAATAATCGTCAGTGAAAGCCCGCTTGCCGCCAGGTCAAGAAACTGAACTTCATCCTGATTGAGTGGATTAACTCTTTTCCTGATTTCAGCTTTCAGGCCGAAATAACAGCCATTGATTTGTTTACTTATCTCGTCAAGAGACTGGTCTGCACGAATGACAGTTTGTATTCGCAAATCTTCTTTTTGCCAGTACGCCGCAAGCGGTTCCATAAAGCGATCGCTGACGACAATGAGCATTAACCCGGTGTTTTTTAAATACTCAATCCAGTTGCTGTTAGTAAAATACCTGACATTTCCGCTGGAGAAGTCAACAAAGACGCATCCTCTGCAAAAGATACTTTCATATTTTCCAGCCACCATATTCAGCAGGGATGAAGAGAAAAAATGATTTCTTCCGGGCCAGGTGGTAATTTTTTGCAACGGACATCGGTTATAAATGTCTGATGCGCGATGGGTGAGATCACAGCCATATTTGCAAGTGGCGCAGCGAATTTCCTCTCTGGTTATCTTTTTCATAATATTCTGGTGTGGTTGCGAGAGTTGTGATTATTTTATCGATAAAAATCTCCGCATTTCAAGGCGATGAAAATTATCCGCTATTTTGTGCATTCGGATTTTTCTTAAGGAGTAACCTCCATGTCTGGGCGTAAGATTTGTTGAAAATTCGGGACAAAAAAGGATTCCTATCCCTTAGCATCGCTGCAGGACCAGGATTTTTTTACGTCCATTAGGAATATTTGGCAAATAAGGCCACTTTGATCAATAAAAATTCCGCACTCAGAGCTAAATCTGCGTGAATTTTGATCAGTGCATTTTTTGTATTTAGCAGCCTGCAAACAGGTGCTGTTAAATAAATACAGGGTTAATTTTTCTTGTGCTGCCTCCTTATTTCATTTTCGATGACGCGACATTAATCTGGCTTGATAAAATTTGATGTTGATATGTAATCGCTAACAAATCACTTTAATTAAGAAAATTCCTGGTAAAAATTATGTTAATTGAGCCCTCTGGCAAAAATATTGATCTAAATCAGTTATTTAGCATACGGATACATCGCTATTTTTAACTATGTCATTAAAAGAAAAGAGAGATAAAGTTATTTTCTGATCGCGGGGCATTATTCAGGTTTTGTATAAAACAATGGATTGTATCGCGTGAACATTTACGCTTTTATTTACTGACACACTGAAATGAAGCGTGAGCACCGGCTTGACAGTCAGGCAGAGCAGGGACTTTTTGCCTCTTGTTTGCGTGACATTGATAGTGCTGAATCAGTCAGCATGCGACTGACCATAAAGTCGTTTCCTGGCAGCAAGGTTACACAGGCTTTTTCGATTGTTTCAGGATTTACGTAGCGACCTGCGGAGTAAACAGAGCGTGATGTGCATCGGCGTGTTTAAGGCCATTTTTTTAACGTTGCCAATGCGAGAGTATGTGGAGACGCATCTACAGCATTTCTGTGACCATCAGCAAGGGTAATGGCGATAACTTTTGCGTAGCGACGTCATGGTACAAAGGCAAAATGCATTTATCAGATGAAATCGGTGATAACGGTCTGATACATCAGGCGTTCGAACAGACAGCAGTCTCTGAATGAGCCTGAGCAATGCATTCGGTCAGTTGCAGAAGGTAAAGCTTGTTGTCGGCCTGCAAATCTCAGGCAGCAGAGAGAACTGACAAGAAGCGCGCGAGAAGTTGTTGCAGAAACTGTGCAGCGAGGAAAGCCAGTAAACTTTATGATCGTCGCGGACCAGAGAGCGTGGCGCTGAATGCTCAGGCGGGTGTCGTGATGCTGTCAGACAGATTTGCTGCAAGGTGGCTAACAGCCAGAATCAACAGAAATGGAGAGCCGGCCAGACAAAATACCGCCAGACTTCAGGCCGTAATGATCATGCGCATAATGTATATTATGTTAAATAAGGTATTTAATTCCTTCTTTCAGCCTGCATCTCTTCTGGCAGATTTAAATGCCCTGACGAAAAGACGCCTCCCCTGACCTTCGCATGCGAATTATCAGTTAAGCAGCTTAAGATAGAGATCGTAATTCTCTGCATCGAAACAGACTAAGTTAACGTTCTCGAGTGTGCGGTTCTCAGCGATGCAATGTTTAATGACATCTAAGGCAATCGTCGCGGCACGTTCTTTAGGAAAACCATAAATCCCTGTGCTGATATTGGGAAACGAGACCGTTTTAATACCGTGATAGTCGACAAGTTTAAAACAGCTCTGGTAAGCACGTTTCAACAGTGCATCTTCGTCATGTCGTCCATCGCTCCAGCGTGGGCCAACAGTATGGATGACATAATCCGCAGGCAAATTACCTGCGCCAGTTATTACGGCATCACCGACCTTGCACCCACCCTGACGGTTACGGATTAACTGACACTCCGCCAGAATCACAGGTCCGCCTGCACGATGGATTGCACCATCTACACCACCGCCACCCAGTAACGAAGAATTGGCTGCATTAACAATCGCTTCTGCGGAGACCCTAGTGATATCACCCTGAATTACATTTATTTTTTTCATCTGATCCCACGTTTTGCTTTCGTTTTATGCCCGAACCTGCAGAGTTAGCCTTTCTTTATTTTCACAACTGAAAAATTGTCACAACTGAAAATTTGCGCCGTATTCAAATATAGACTGCATCTGGTGAAGCGAGGTTGAGCCAATACAGACGCTTGTGTCAGCAATCCAGGGATGCACAAAGATATTAAGGGGATGCATTGGCTGCGATCTGTCAATGACGCCAAAAAACGCAGGTTTTCTCAGTCAGAATGAGACAAAAAATAAAAAAAGCCGGAAGGATTATCATCGTCCTTCCGGCACCCTGTTGTAGACATCGATTTATTTTCCTGCCTGCCCCATGGCTTTATTAATCGCCGACTGCAACATCTCTTCCATCGCACCGCCTGGGTAAATCGTCACCGTCTCTGCAGTCGCACCTGACAGAGGCATAACAATCATTGCTGGCGTTCCCTGAAAACCGGTATTTTTCGCCAGGATATCCGTACGGGACAATGTGCCGAGCATATCATTGCTTTTTAACTTACCGGCACCGGCTGCAGACGCTGCCTTGGTGATATCTTTCTGTGTCAGCGCGCCCTCGACATGACCACTGGCAAAAAGCGCATTGTGGTACTTGATATAGGCATCGCCGCCCTTTTGCTGCCAGATTCGTAATCCGGTTTCGGCCGCCTGGAAAGAGGGTTTCCAGCGATAACCAAAAATGGGCCACTCTTTGAAGATAAAGCGTACCTGAGGATTATTTTTCATCAGCGATTGAATGATGGGCGCCTGACGCGCGCAGACGCTGCATTGATAGTCGAAAAATTCTATTACCGCGACTTTTGCGCCCTCCGGCCCGATGGCAGGCACGGTGTTATTATTCAGCAATTCGTCCTGATGCTGTATGGCTGCTGTGGTCATCGCTTGCATCTGCTCATCATACTGTATTTTCTGCAGTTTCTGATCCACTTCAATCAGTAATTCAGGATGCTTCAACAGATAAGCTTTCGCCAGCTCACCAATACGCGTTTCCTGTTCTGGCGTAAACGGTGGTTCAGCAGCTGGCGTCTGCGAGAATTTTTGTGTGGCATTCCTATCGGTTACTGCTGGCTGTGGCTCACTCTTTTCTGCCACGGAAGCGGCCTCAGCAGACGGATTAACAACCGGTGAAGGCTGATCGATCTCAGGCTGTGGCTGAACCGGCGCAGAAGCCGCAGCTTCCTGCGATACCGGAGCGGCACTGGCTTCTGGCACAGCCGCAACAGATGGCTGCTCTGCCGAACCCGGATTGGATGGCGTTGTCGCCACAGAATCATCCGCTTGCTGCGATGCCTCATGAGTTGCTGTAACGGCTGACGCTTCAGAACTGGCTGGCTGCTGATCCGGCTGGATAAGGGTATTCACAGCGGGACCAGCAGCCGTTGATTCTGCCGCCATTGCCGTCGAAACGCTGGTAGCACCAGCCAGTAACATCATGGCCAGCGCCAGTTTATTCATTCTCATTGGTTGTCGTCCTGAAGGTGGGATTGCTCACGTGTGATGGCGACTTCGGCAGCGCCGCGCTGGGTATTTTCATTAGTAGGTTCTGTAACTCATTGACTTACGTCATATAAAACCGATTTAAGCCTGATGTCGCCCTGCTTTCTTTGCTGGATTTACAGAAAATTCAAACAGGTGCCTTCGTTTCCTGGTTAGCTATAACCGCACAACTGTTGAGTAATTGACAAATAGAAGATATGTATGATGTAACTAAGTCCATCTTTCTTTCTCAGAAATTTCACATTTCCCTCGACGAATTATCCCTTTGACCTCAGGCACATTACTCTCTCAGCACTGTCACCCGACCTCAAACAGTCAATAAAGGAAACATTGATGAAAACTTCATATGCTTTGATTGCTACATTACTGATGACCTCTGGCGCATCCGCTCTCGCAGCCCAGCCGGCTGCCGCGAAAAACCCGCTGAGCGTGCACGTTCTTAATCTGCAGACTGGCCAGCCAACAGCCGGTATTGAAGTTGAATTGGATCAGAAACAGCAGGATAACTGGGTGAAGCTGGCGTCAGGCGTCACCGATAACAATGGTCGTATCAGCGCCCTGTTCCCGCAGGACAAAACGGCAAGCGCAGGCAGCTACCGCGTCGTATTTAAAACCGGTGACTTCTATAAAAAGAGCAACCAGAAGACCTTCTTCCCGGAGATCCCGGTTGAGTTCAACATGGAAGCGAACGGTGAGCATTACCATATTCCGTTACTGCTGAGCCCCTTTGGTTACTCCACCTATCGCGGCAACTGATGACCGTCCGGCACTCAGGTGCCGGATTCCCCCTCTCCCGCGACACGTTCCGGAAAACGGGCCACCAGCCAGTCAATGAAGACCCGTAACCGTTGCGTCACGTGCCGGTTTTGCGGATAGACCAGATGAAACGGATAGCCCGCGGGACGCCAGTCGCGCAGGATCTCCACCATCTCACCCCGCCGCAGAATCGATGACAGCGAATAGCTGAACGTCTGAATAATCCCCAGCCCTGCCAGTCCCGCGGCCAGATGCCCGTTACTCTCATTGACGCCAATACGATGCGCACTGATGATCTCAATTTTCTCTCCCTGCCGTTCGAACCGTAGCGGAAATGGCTTGCCGGTTAGCGGCGAAAGGTAACTCACCAGCCGGTGCCCGTTACGCAATTCATCAGGATAGGCAGGCACGCCAGACGCTTTCAGATAGGCGGGTGTCGCGCAGGTGATCAGCGTGGCGTGACCAATCAGTCGGGCGACCAGTGAAGAGTCAACCAGGGGACCGCCACGGATCACACAGTCAACGTTATCGCTAATCAGGTTAACCGGACGATCAGAGACGCCAAGGTCGAGCGTAATGTCCGGATAGCGGGCAAAGAAGTCAGGCAACAGCGGGATCAGGATATCCCGCGCGGTCGAGCCGCCGATATCAACGCGTAAATGCCCGCGCGGCTTACTGCGCAGCGCATTGAAACAGGCATCGATATCCTCCAGATCGTGCAGGATACGCAGTGCCTTCTCATAGTATTCCCGCCCCTCCGCGGTAACGGTCACGCGTCGGGTCGTGCGCTGCAGGAGCCTGACGGAGAGATGCGCTTCCAGCTGCTGAACCAGCTTGCTCAGCGTGGCTTTCGGCATGTTCAGCGAGTCCGCCGCGCGGGTAAAACTGCCGCTTTCCACTACCCGTGAAAAAGCTTTAATCGCCAGCAGCTGATCCATTCACGTCCCCCTATTATCCACCAGCATGGATAGTCATTTTCATTTTTGCGGATTTATCCGTCAATCCTGCTCTTTTACAGTAGCCATCAGTCCGGCAGCCCCGCTGACCGGGAAGAGATAAATCTGTTAATGCCACCATTCGGAGAAACGCTAATGAACGCATCACTTGCAGGAAAAATTGCGCTGGTAACAGGCGGAACCAGCGGAATTGGCCTGGCCACCGCACGGGAACTGGCGGCACAGGGCGCGCAGGTGTTTATTACCGGCCGGCGTCAGGCGGAACTGGATGCTGCGGTCGCTGAAATCGGCGGAACCGTCAGCGGTATCCGGGCCGATGCCTCTCAATTGCACGATCTCGACAACGTTTACTCCCGCATTGCGGCGCAGGCCGGACGGCTGGATATTCTGTTTGCCAACGCCGGAGGCGGCGACATGCTGCCGCTGGGCGCGATTACTGAAGAGCACGTTGATCGGATCTTTGGCACCAACGTGCGCGGCGTGCTCTTTACTGTGCAGAAAGCCCTGCCTCTGCTGGTTGATGGCGCGTCAGTCATTCTGACCGGATCAACCGCTGCTTCACAGGGTACAGCGGCCTTTAGCGTATACAGTGCCAGTAAAGCGGCGGTGCGTAACTTTGCCCGTTCGTGGGCGCTGGATCTGAAAGATCGCGGCATCCGGGTTAATGTCGTTAGTCCCGGCCCGATCCGCACGCCGGGGCTGGGTGGTCTGGTCAGTGAAGATCAGCGTCAGGGCTTGTTTGATGCGCTGGCCGCGCAGATACCGCTTGGCCGACTGGGAGAACCGCAGGAAGTGGCCAGAACCGTTGCTTTTCTCGCGTCAGATGCCGCCAGCTTTATCAATGCGACAGAGCTGTTTGTCGATGGCGGAATGGCGCAGGTCTGAGTGCTGATAACAGACCCTGTTGCGACGGCAGCGGGGTCTGCATCCCACTGGCTAAGCGCAGCGGTGTACTCAGCTAAGCCCAGCCGCAGTCATAAAAAGTCACGTTGCAATCATCCCGCCCGGTCAATCCCCCGCTATAGTTATTGCCTGTCACGTCCGTCATAACACCATGGAGATAACATGAGCCAACTTTTTTCTTCTGTCTCACTGGGCGAACTTACGCTGGATAACCGCATTGTGATTGCGCCGATGTGCCAGTACTCCGCTGAAGCGGGCAATGCCACCGCCTGGCACCGGATCCATCTTGGTCAGCTCTCTTTTTCCGGCGCGGGTCTGATGATTATCGAAGCCACTGCCGTCGAGGACATTGGTCGTATCTCTCCCGGCGATTTGGGCTTATGGAATGATGACAATGAAGCCGCGCTGAAAACGGTGCTGGAAGATGTGCGCCGCTACTCCTCTATCCCGGTGGGTATTCAGCTGGGCCATGCGGGCCGCAAAGCGTCGTGCGCCGTGCCCTGGGAAGGCGGTAAGCAGATTGCGCCGGATGCCGGTGGCTGGCAGACCGTGGCGCCGTCAGCTGTGAGCTACAGCGAGGGTGAAGTGAAACCGCTGGCGATGAGCATTGACGATCTGCAGCGGGTAAAACAAGCCTTTGTCGACAGCGCCCATCGCGCGGTACGCCTGGGCATCGAGCTGATCGAAGTCCATGCCGCACACGGCTATCTGCTGCATCAGTTCCTGTCGCCGCTGTCGAATCAGCGCAGTGACGAATATGGTGGTTCGCTGGAAAACCGTATGCGCTTCCCGCTTGAGGTGTTCAAAGCCGTTCGTGAAGCCGTACCCGCGTCTGTGCCGGTAGGCGTGCGCATTTCCGCTACGGACTGGGTTGAAGGCGGCTGGGAAATTAAGCAGTCGATCGCTTTCTCACGTGAACTGGAAGCGCTGAACTGCGCTTATATCCACGTCTCAAGTGGGGGTCTGTCGGAAGATCAGAAAATCAGCGTCGGGCCAAACTATCAGGTGCCATTCTCTCGCGATATCCGCGAACAGGTGTTGATTCCGGTGATTGCGGTTGGCCTGATTACGGAACCGCAGCAGGCGGAGGGTGTGCTTCAGCAGGGAGATGCCGATCTGGTCGCTCTGGCGCGCGGTATTCTCTACGATCCACGCTGGCCATGGCACGCCGCGGCTGTGCTGGAAGGTAAAGTTCAGGTTCCGCCGCAGTATCTGCGCTCTGAACCGCACGATGTTAAAGGCATTCTGACGCAGGATCAGTAAGCTTTACGGGCAGAACGCATAGATGGCGCTCTGCCCGCTTTCTTATAAAATGCCTTTGAGTCGCAGATGCTGCAGCAGCATGATGGTTTTCGCATCCACAATCTCACCCTGGTCAATCGCCTGCAACGCCTGGTCGAAACCGATCTCCAGCACCTCGATATCTTCACCCTCTTCCGCTATTCCGCCGCCTTCACCGCTGCGCTGCTGGTCGTCATACTCAGCAATAAAGAAGTAGAGCTTCTCCGTCACCGAACCGGGGCTCATAAAGGCTTCAAACACCTTCTCAACGCGGCTGACGCGAAAACCCGTCTCCTCTTCCGCTTCAGCAACAATGCGCGCTTCCGGCGAGGCGTTATCCAGCAGGCCCGCGGCCGCTTCAATCAGAAATCCATCATGCCCGTTGAGGAAAACCGGAAAGCGAAACTGACGGGTCAGCACTACCGTGCGTTTGTCACGGTTGTAGAGCAGGATGACCGCGCCGTTGCCCCGGTCATACGCTTCACGGCTCTGCTCCTGCCACTGGCCATCACGGCGCAGCAGCGAGAAGGTATATTTCTTCAGGGTATACCAGTTATCTGACAGCAACTGCTCACTGATGATGCGCACACGGGGTTGGTTCTGCTGCATGGTGCTCTCCAGGATAAGTAGACAGCCCACACGCTATCATGCAAAATCGTGCACATTCAAGAAAAAACACGCAAAGGAAAGAGATGCTATCCAGCCAGCGTAAACAGAAAATCCTTGCCCTGCTCGCTCAGGAAAAACAGGTGCAGTCGCGCGACCTCAGCCAGCGCTTCAACCTCTCTGAGGACTCTATCCGGCGTGACCTGCGTGAGCTGGCAGCGGAAGGTTTATTGCAGCGGGTACATGGCGGTGCGCTGCCGGTTTCCGCTGCGCTGGGCACTTTTGAAACACGCAAAAGCGTGCAGACTGCGTCAAAGCAGGCCATTGCCCAAAAGGCGGTTTCGCTGATCCAGCCGGGACAGATCGTACTGATTGATGGCGGGACCACCAGCGCGGAACTGGTGCGACAGTTACCTGCAACGCTGAGCTTTACCGCCGTCACCCACAGTCCCAGCGTGGCGCTGGCATTAGCCGATCATCCACTGGTGGAGATCATACTGGTTGGCGGACAGCTCTATAAGCATTCAGTGGTGACCGTGGGCGCGGCGATGCTGGAGTCGATCAATCGCATTAATGCCGATCTCTTTTTTATGGGCGCTACCGGTGTGCATCCGGCTGCCGGACTGACTACCGGCAATTTCGAAGAGGCGACGGTGAAGCGTGCGCTGGCAGGACGTGCAGCCGAAACCGTGGTGCTGGCGTCAGCCGAAAAGCTGAATTCCGCCTCAGCGTTTGCCATTGGCGACTTGTCGCTGGCCAGCACGCTGGTTGTAGAAACGCAGCCGGACGATGCGCTGCAACAGGCGCTGAGCCAGCACAACGTGACGATCATCTGAGGTCGTAGCAGGCCTGCAAAGCCAGATGCGGGCCGGTCAGTGGTCGTCGGGGCGCGGGAAACTTTTGGGCAACCGGCGTCATTGAGCTTTGCGCCAGGGCCACCGCAACGGCGCCCTGCTGATATGCCTGCTCTGCGGCTGCCGCGATCAGGGCAAAATAGCGTGTTGTCTCCCCCGCTTTAAACGCCGCCCATGCGTCCTCCACCAGCGCAACCTCTGTCTGGCTGCCGGGCGAGCAGAAGAGCGCTCGCGTCGCCGCCAGCGTTGATTCTGCCGCACAGAGCGCCACCGTCGGTCCCATATAACGCTGCAATGCCGCCGCTAACATGCCGTCGGTGCGCATGACCCGATCCTGCACGGAGAAATCATCGGCAACCGGTCCCAGCGTCGAACAGGTAATCAGTACGGCATCAAACTGCGGCAGCATTGCTTTGATCAGTTGCGCGATACGGCAGCGTAACTCCGCCGTCATCCCGCCGCTGCGTTCCGCCTCGGCCAGCAGCGAAGGCATCACCAGGTGATTTAGCGGCGAGCTGTCACGCGTAAGTCCGCTGGCGGCATCATCAAAGATCGCGATATTGCTGGCAGCGGTGTGGAAGCAAAGAATATTCAGGTTGAGTTCCTTTTCTGATGGGTGCAGGGTCAGCGTGTGGGTTGCCACAAGCCATGCTGGATAACGACACGATAACCATCCTTGTCGATAAATGTCACGCCCTGCTGATCCCAGTAAGGATTGAAGGATGGCACCCTTTGGAAGCCTGCGTCATCCATACAGGTACAACGAAACAGCCAGTCTGGCTGGTGGGGAATGTAAAGCACCAGCAGATCGTCTTCCGTTGGCGCTGGCCGGACGGGATGGGTATGACAGAGTGTGAATTCGAGATGCCAGCCCAATCCT
>Ga0153975_1000262_pt1 | contig 15990 bp, 20 predicted proteins | sample TSGA059MetaG_FD_104694 | JGI IMG/M metagenome (GOLD analysis project Ga0153975, IMG submission 104694) | Attine ant fungus gardens microbial communities from Georgia, USA - TSGA059 MetaG | ecosystem: Host-associated > Fungi > Mycelium > Unclassified | place: USA: Georgia, Yuchi Wildlife... | reverse complement strand
TCTTGTGCATCTGGCAAATGTTTTCTTATGGCCAGCCGGAGTGCAGCAGGAGACGCTGGATATGAGATGCACGCCAGCATATATGCTGATATGGTTGGAGTCCAGATCTGCGTGCCATCCACATCCATGGCCTCTGGATCAGTCTGCGTCTTTCGTTCCTTATCAACGAGTATCTTAGCTAGGGAGATCATGTCGTCCTCTGAGATATCAACTACAGAGTTGAACGCCAACATGATACTTTCCTAATTCACGGTTATTACTTTTTTAACCCAATAGAGGGGGGTTACCTACCCAGTCGCCGTGTTCTCGTAGTGCTGAGAAAAGTCTGCCCTCTACCATGCCTGCGCTGACGACATGATTCTCGATCAAGTATCGCGTGACACGCGGAGAGTACTGGTGCTTCTGTGTTTCAGGCGCAAAGAAGAGGCCTAGCAGCTCTTTGACAAAACCGTGACCATAAAGGGCTTCTGACGCCGCTCCATCCTATTGGTAGATATGGCATCAAAATCTTTGAGAACACCGCTATGCTGTAACTACGCACCGGCGTCGGGGTTGCAAGCAAACTAATTGCCGGTTGTGCATGTGCTGAGCCTGAGGGGTGTTCTTTGACCCATGTGAAGAATGCTTCATCTGCCTTATGGGGCTCGTTGCGCCGCAAGTAATTTGCCATCTCGATAAGCAGTTTGGCCCTCGGGTCATCGTCCGGTAATGTTCCAGTTTTAGGGTTTGGTGCTAGCCATGCAGAAGTTGCAGAGGTCTTGCCGATCGCACCAGCTATAGTGGATTTTAGGTTCGGTTCAACAGGAATAATGTACACTGTGGATCGACAAGACTGGGAAGTTGATGGGGCAGTCGTTGGGGTGTTCGCAGGGCACAACGTCAATAATACTTGACCTGCGTCTGCGGGTAGTAAGCTTATAGTAATGCCTGCTTTAATGCTTGGAGCAAGAGATGGTGGGATTTGGATGGTCTGCGAGGCAAGAACTACACCGTAGCGCATGTCCCAGAGCAGAATTGATATCTCCGACGATGGTGTACCACTTATAGCAGCTAGCAGAACCAACGAGGAACCAAGCGAAAGGAGACAAATGCCGCCTCCAAAAGACATAGCATGCATACGCGACAGCCGGGCCAGAGATAATGTCTCGCCAATCTGTGTTCCATTTATCGATGGACCATTGTCGTTTGTCTCAATCTGGTATGCAGTCCAAGTATGAGATTCATCTTGACGATGTTAGTAATGTTCGAAGTCAGAACAGACACGCAGGCTTACTGATATAGCTCAAAACCCCACAGGGACTACATGAAAGTGCGACAATGCGTTGTGCCGTTCGTCCCGAGACTCCAGTCGGAAACTGGCTTTTGCCGGTGATGGTTATATCTTTGCCAGTGACAGATGCAATGGACAGAAGTAGGGTGGAGTCAGAGCTCGAGCAGAACACTATTACAGTGTCCGGAGAAATTTGATTCGGCGGCAAAATGGTACATGACGCGCCAGAGAAGAAAAACACGTCAAGGAAATTTTGTTCGTGTGGGCATACGAGAGTGGACTGAATGTTCAGCTCGTCGTCTGCTAAACTAATGTCGCCAGTAGAAGACACGAGGAAGATGTTTGAAGTTTTATCATCTGAGTGGATACGCGCGACTTCGTGAGGCACCTGGCGATGGGGTCAGTGTAGAACATGATCTGGAACGTATTCATGAGCGTGACAAACCACAACTTCGCGTTTTTCGCCTTTCCCCAAGGCACTGCCTGAGATTTTCTGCTTCATAATCCATACCGTCCGATCCCTGTTCTTCGCAGCAACCTCCGGAGCGGAAGATACAACTGCGTAGGTTGTGCATATGGATGCATCCTCCTCCGATGTACATCGGCTGTTCGCAGGTGCAGAAAATGTAACATTAGATCCACATGTATGCGAGATTACTGGATGGAGTTCAGACAACTAAAAAATTACATTTCTGTTAAACGAGTCTTGCAGGAGGAACCTAGGAAACTTACATCCACAATATGTACGCCTTCTGCTTGGACGGTCACCGTTGCATGACCAGAGTAATTATGACTGTAGGAGACATATGCAGGGTTGTGTGCTTTCTCTTGCTTTCTCTTCGTTGGAACAGGGTAGGTTGATACTTGGAATGGTTCTCCGATGGGCGAGCTCATCGAGGTCGGCGGAAAAGATCAATCTTGGAATGAGGTGTCCGGGGTCCAAAACAAGGGAGGTCACAAAGACGAATGGAATGTAAGCCAAAACATCCGTACTACTACTCAGCTAGTACTTATGTACATCAGTATTGGTACGCATACAGTAAGCTATCAGGGTGCACGAACGACATTGTAACAACAAGTGGATGAGCACTGGCTATTAGTGAAAGAATAATGTAAATCACCAGCATGGCATTCAATCTTATGCAAGACTTCTCCACATCCCTGCTGCTGGAAGTTTATTCCGGGCTTCAAGAATCTTAAGCGCTCGCCGTCTTCCCCGTGCTTCATCAAGGGGATCTGCCTGGGATGGTTCCTCATCACTCTCCTCGTCCTGACCTTCATCGACTTGCGAGACGAAATCTAGCGTTCCTGGGTCCATGGAACGGTCGCGATCTCGAGCGGCATATGAAGCTTTGCGCAAAACGGAAGCGGAACGCACATCACCCGTCTTTAGCAGCCGGGGTACAATGATACTAGCATGGTCAGAAAGCGATGTCTTCGGCTGATATGACCCTAACGATAGAGGCTCTCGTGTCCGTGACAATGGCTCAATACTGATAGGCAGCGACGCCGGAATTCCTGGAGGATCGTATCGTGCTGCAGAAGTGTTCAATATGGCAATTTCAATTTTTTTAAAAAGAAAAACGGACCCGGAGTTACGTCGTCACTGTCATCAGTGTCGCTGACTGGACCGTCAACTTCAACCTCCTCCGGTATGAACGCCCCAGGAACACCATTCTTGCCACCTTGCCTACTAACGAACAACTGCCATGCTCTGCTATTGGGCTTCCAGGCGCCTCTGTGACTTGGGGTATCAGCGGCAACCAACTTTAAAATTTCTTCTTCTTGTGGATCAGGGGCTTCTGGGTACCCAGGCTCTACGATGCGCCGGTTTCTTTCAGTATCTGAATGCCCAGGCGGCGGGGAGTTTGTTCTAAGCGTCGATTCCTCTTTAGTTATATCGGCTTGAACTTGAAGAGATGCATAGGCAGGTAAAGATGCCGGCCGCAAAGTCGATAGCGATGCTGGTAGACCACCTTGGCCAGTACTACTGCGGGGGCGTATGCGGCGTCGGGGATTATGCGGTGCCTCTTTGAACGGGAGGGCAGGGGCTGCGTCTGAGGAATCACGATCACTACTTTCACCCTCCAGTTCAAAAATCATGTCTGGATAAACCAACGGTCAGGAAATCACGTAAAAATCGTCACTGTCAGGTACCTTGTACATCACGTCCTTGGCCATTTCCAATCTTTTTGGTCGGCCCGTCCGTTGCCAACGTAGCTGGTTTAATGTCAAACGTCACCTTGCGTTTCGCCCTCGACTCATTGGCATTCTTGTCATGATCAGACTTCTGTAATCGGTCCCCTTTCGCTTCCTTGGGCTCATTCTCCAGTGCCCTAGTAGAACTTGAAGTGTTACTCGGTTTGGTACCTTCGGTTGCACTGCGGGTCTCTTCTTTGATTTCAGGGGTAGTCTTGGCGGCGGAGAGTCGCTGACGTCCGCGCATCATCTCCATCTCAGCTTCCATATCGATGAAATATCGGAAGCTCGCAGCCGTGTCCCGAGCTTCATCCATGCTGCGTTTGAACGGCTGAATGAGACTGTCCCCATTCGCTAGCGCTAGTAGTGCTCCTGATGAGGTAGAGGATGGAAGCGAGCCACTGTCGGCTGAACCGACAGATGATGGATGGGAAGAATAAGGCGGTGGCGACCGTGGAATATCCCTGGCCTGTTCAGCACGAGTAGCTCGTTCCCTAAGGGCGCGGGGATGGTGAAATGTCGATGTCGCAAGAGACGCCGAGAGTGAAGACACCCTTGGTATCGATGATGCAGGTGAAGCTATCCTGACGGGGCTGGTGACAGGGACGAAATCCCTAACAGAGACCACCGGCGTCCCAACAATTTGCCCGCCTGCAGTATTGATGCTAAGTTTTCTCGCAGGATCCCTCCGCTTCGCTGCATCGGAAGGGCCCCAGTCCTTCTCCGTCTCACCTAAGCTCTCCAGGAATCTCTTCCATAGACTCTCCACAACCCTTTTCAACTCCTCCTCTGACTTCTCAATTTCAGCGACTCTATCCCGAATAAGGGCAGTGAGCTGTTCCTCAGCGGACGATCTTAGAGCCTGTGACTTGGATAACGCTATGGATGAGAAATGAGAGAAAACGGGATGTGAAGGTATAAAAGGAGCCGGTGGAAACAGTGAACGCAAGTTTGACAATATGGGCTGGGGGGGTATTTCATGGTGCGACGCGTCAGTAGAGGCGATGCATGAGGGCTGCGTAGAGAGCGCGGGATCAGTGTGTGCACCCGACGGCACGGCCACGTTAAAAATCGGGGAATATGTCGTTGAGGACATGAGCCTGGAGACGTCATCGGGATCCTGAAAGTTTGTTGTAAGTAACCCTGCATAGTAAATAGCATCACGTCACATCATGTCATAAATCAAGGGAATAATGCTACAGGTTTCCGAGCCACAGGGTTTCCCCGCAATCCGGCGAAGAGAGGTACTGTGCATTAACGACGGAAACAAATTACTCACCAGGCAGTTACTATGTACTTCAATCCAACCGCTACTGCTCATCAGAATATCTTGCTCGACCCAATCGTGAGTCGGAAGTAAAGGTCCCTCTTGACCCTCGACATCTTGTGGAACTAACTGCTGCACACGATATGCAAGGGTCTGACATAATAGACAAGTTAATGTCGTATATCGTACGCATCGATTTGTGTCGACCAGAGGAAGTCCCATTTTGCGTGTTCTCATCGTCACTTGAGGATGAGCCTATCGAAGAAGAAAAATCATACTTCATCAAAACAAAACAAAAAAATCATAAATCACACAACTTACAACACTGAGACCGTCCTGGCCGACATACGTCAACATATAGGGAGAATCCGCCACACAGTCCTTGAGAAAATCTGGAGGGGTTCCCTGCGGTGGCCTAGACTGAATTCGAATATTAAGGCATTTGCAAGCCCTGGTTGAAACTTCATCCTGACAGACATTCGCCATGGTTGACGATGACCTGATAAGAGGAGAAAGTAACGGGGTTGCAATGCCAGCGCTGGCGGCGAGAAAGAGTCAGACGTGGTGGATATGAATATCTAGTGTCATCGTCATCCTAACAAAGAAATCCTTTTCCACGCTCTGGGTGCGTAACCCAAATATCCCCAAAAGTAAAAATAGTTCCAGTTGACGTATTGGACAGTCAAGTGTCACCCAACGTTCACCAGATTACAATTGGGATGTACCTTGATTATTCAATGATGATACAGTCAACCTGATCTAGTAAACGTGTGTCAAAGGGGACATGTTTAGGTGAACCATTTACGCTGACCCCTCAAAGAGTTGACACGCAGAAGAATAATTCTCTTCGATTCGGATTAATCAGGTGAACTCTATTGGTCCTTCTTTGTCTCATCCTTGCCGTCAACCCTAATAACGTCTTCCGCCATCACCTGACCGTACTCATTTACTCGCTTGGGATCGATGCGGTAGATCCAACGCTAGATAGACATGAGGCTGAAGTCCAGATCATTCGGAGTCACGATTCACAACTCACCTGATACAGGAAAACTAAAAACACAACATCGTCCCGGAAGCATGCCAGCCTGTGCAGTACCGGCATCTTGATACAAAACCTGCGTTCCCGCCAAAAGTCTCGTGAGCATGCAACGTACCAACCCACTCCAAATTCTTACGCAAAGAGATCGTCAACGACAGTTGACAGTGTCTTGTATATCATCGCCTTCATGGGCATATGCGCCACACTCTGAAGAAGTGTCACAAGTAAGAACAAGGAAATACCCCACGTATGGACAAAATGAACCTTAAGCTTATAGTTGATGATGAGTTGGGGTATCAACTGTGCCTGTGATAATCCATCGATGTCAGGGAGCAGAAGGAGTAGCATCAGAGTGACTCACAAAGCCAAACATGTACACGAATGAAGTCAGCGTTGAGATCACGAAACTGTACCATCCCCTATGGGTGTCATAAATCATCGAGTAGATCGCATAAGCCGCGAGTAATGGAATAGTAAAATATGACACAATGCGGAACGCAAGCTTGTCATACCTGACCAAATATTTATGTCAGTGTACCCTGTCTGAATCTATAGCGAGCACCATTACTCACTCTTGCGTTTTTTTTTCATCTTCGCTGAGGACATGCTTATCTGATTCGGCCATAATGTGAGCTAACCCTAGAGTGGAAACACGTGTAAGAAACGGTACCTTTAATACTAAGCACATAGGGAAGTAGAGAGCCAGACGGAGCAGCTATTAGGCTAATATCCACAGCCTTGGTGATCTGCGAATAAGATCAGCCCAACTCAACTCTCTCGCCAAGGTTCCTTCGTGCACCTTCCAGGCTTCGATAATAACACCCATACCAGACCCCATCAGGATCATCCAGCTCGTGTTTTCGTTGTTGTCAATGAGGTACAAAAGCACCACGGTCTGGACGAACACGTTCGTTATAATCTAAAGAAAACAATCCAACACTCCGATCAATTCAAATCGGGCGTCTCCTGTAAAAGCACTTACTGTTCTATGGAAGGGAACGAGGATGAGCAGTGGTAATGACATCCAATGTCACCTGTACTACGAAATGTCTTACCTGACAGAGACGCCCACTAGCTCCTTCCGTTGGCGCCAGTGCGAAACGTCGGACTTGAACGCAAGCATTTCAAAGCTTTGAAACGCCGTGGGGTTTAATTAAGTGCCCGAAAAGATAGATGTGAAGCACTCACACAACGTGGAGTATGCTGACCAGTCCAGTTAAACCCAAGAACCACGGATTAGTCTCGGTGAGCATTCGTTTGACCTCGTCAATTTCCGCTCCTGCGCCACCGCCTTGTTGTTTGAGGGCTTCATCAAAACCCTGAGTCATAGACGCAAATATCTGGAATTTGAAGTAGGACATGGGTTGGAACCTTATTTCAAGCGGAAGTGTGGGCGTGGTTGTATTGATTTCAATCAGCTGCGAGCGAAGTAACCAGAAGTCATTGGGGAAAACTATCGGCTTGTAAAATCCCTTGGTGCCAGTTTCATCTCGAATGCCTGGAACGAGATGCACATCTAAATTCAAAGTAAGTTTTTTTTGAGCACCCAGTCCATCTTAAACAGACACACGATCGAATACCACTGGGGGCAGCTTCTGGAATGGTACGACCGTCTCATCGGAAACAAGCGCCAATGTGAGGTTCTATTTATGAATTCATCTCTGAAGTGGTCCATATAAGACTCTTGTTAAAAATTACCTTGTGCCAATGCGACACTATGATGTCATCTTGCGGCTCCTGGGGAATCCTACTCGTCAAAAAAAGTACAAGAGAAATCATATTATGACGAACCTCTTCAGCCTCTTCATTTTCGTCAGAGGTAGAAAGCAAGTTTTTCTCTTTGCGTGCTTTTGCTTTGGGCATGTACCGAGTCAAAACTGAAACAAGTCAATTTCGAACCAGAAAACGAGCTGCCCAATCTCACGTTTCCGGATATGATGCACTGAATGAGGATCGAAAGAGGGATTTGAGGGGTCTGGACTTGTACCATTTTTAACAAGAAAAACATCTGCCCATAAGGATCCGTTCCTTTGCACAGGCTGCCCAGCTTTCAATATGGGCACCAATGGATTCAGGTTAAGCAGCTCACTAGCGGCAGATTAATATCATACGTCGCAACCCTTGTGTCCTTCCAGTCTCCGAACGTGATATTCTCCCAGACGAAATTGGGAAGGCCAGCGTCCTGGTCCTCCCGCCACGCTGACGTCCACTGACGAGAGAATACGTCACCATTCGGCGAGGTCGAAAAGTATACGTGCATGGATAAAGGCTGTCCAAGTTTCCAGGCAGGAAGTGCCTGTGTTGGAGGTAAAAGGAATGGATTGACCTGACCGGGTTGTACAGGGTCACTCCCTGGTGTTGCCACGGGTGGAGCTTGATCTGGAGGTTTTGCCGGTGAAATAAGTTTCATAGCTAGACAGTTTTCAATAAGTCTGTTGATCGAACCACATAATTTGGACGCACCAAGCTGAGAGAAAGCCCATATCAAGAAGACTTGCTGCAAGGTGAAGTTAGTCAGTATGTAGTAGCGTATGGCATGACATTCGGGAGAATTTACACTAACCTGAACCACCGAAAACAACTTCCGAAGTGTACTTTCCTCCTCCTGAACGGGTGGAGGGCCAGCTTGAGCAGGACTAGACATGGCTGAGACAAACCAAAGGACACGTCTGTGATAATTGCGGCAAAGTCGGTCAGCTCCTCGATCACGTGATTAGGCGCATCGTACTTGCAAGTGAAGGTAAGGTACTCTTAGTATAATTATGACTTCATTGAAGATAAGATCTGTCCATGCTCCAACATGAACGCTACGATATTATGGCACTCCGCCATTTACGATAGCAATAGCAATGTAGGGCAAATTACAGGGCAAGTATGTATCGAGGGAATCACTGAGAAAGACGCAGAGTCCAAGTCGTTCGAAAGAGAACAGTCTCGTTCGGGTTCCAGCGGATGTTGACCTGACCTTTGAGGTAAAGATACGAATACTTACTTCTACTAAAAGCCATATTACCAGAAGACAAGGAACCAGACCTGGCAGGACCGTCGCCAATGCAATTCTGAGTTCTCAAAGCTCTTGATGCGGCATTTCGTGCATTTTCCATTTCGGAGGAACATAAAGGCCGAGCAAGGTACCGAAGACAAAGGGGATCATCAGCGCAAACGCCATCGTAGCACCATTTGGCAGTGCCAGTTTTGCATGACAGCTTCCACTACAATTCGCGGTCGCGAGAATGAGGGCAGGAACGAACAGTCAGCATCTGCTTCTTGATACCACTGTGCGCAGCCTTTCTGATCTTCTCGATAGCCGCGTTAAGTTGATCGGCAGTCAGAGTCTTAGTAGGCGCGGAACCAACCCCTACTTCGAGTTCCTGAACGTCCTGCTCAAGCTCTGTCACACATACTGCGCCAGCTCGATAGGAACCGACGGATGTTCTCGTCAGAGTCTGGCATTGGGGTATGAATATGGATCGCTATGACGAGCGCTTTAGCAGAAGCATGAGAAGCGCGTGAATTCTTCGGGGATGACGCTTTCCCGGCATCTGATTTACCCTTATCAGCTGGCATGACGTGGGAGGCGTTCGCGCTATAGCCACGTTACGAGGAAGTTGCGAAGGTTGAACATTTGAACGTTGAGTACGTTGAGTACCCTGAGTACTATCATCGGACCAGAGTTGCAAAGCGAACCAGAGTTGCAAAATTCCTTGCAGCAAACATCAACACTCGTCCTCTTTAGCCACATGTAGGTGCTTTCGGACTTGTAATCCTGGGGAAGCATGGATTTTGCAACTCTGCTCGTGGGCACAATTGTGCAAGTCCAGTCTGGCATCATCACCTCAACATTTTTTCACGAAGCTAGTACACAGAATTCTGGGCCACATATCTGGTCATCTGCCCAAGTAGTTAGATTACTTTAATGTTGTAACATTGTTAAATTAGAGGGCATAGTAAAGGAGACGCGACGGCACCGCTTATAGTGGTGATGGAACGCGTTGTCGCACGTTACATTGATATGCATTATGCAACCAACTATTGTTTGTCTAATGCTCCGACTATGTAGCATTTGTATATATGCCAGATGCGCTACAATTTTGTTTAGCGCAGGTAAGATAATTGTCCGCGCATTCAGGAGCGCGCAGGTAGCTGGCTATGATAAGGTTCTATGACCGTGGTGATGTCTGCTCTACAGTGGAGATAGTGGAGTACTCTATGGAGAATGACCTACAGTAAGCAGCCCATTAACGCCGAAAATAAAGCAATGCATCTGAAGAGTGACATTACGAATGACGTAGAGGCCCCCGGGCCAAAATCCGTCCTCCCGCAGCTTGATGGGGGAATGTTTTTCCGAGAAAATCGAAGCTTTCCATGGGTGTGTAACCGTGGAACGCGAAAATAGTGGACGGAAATGAGTCGACGTGCTAATGGCCACAGCAGCTTGTTTCACGAGGTTTCACGCCGGCGTACTGTGCGGCATTGTCGAAGCACATGGTTATAGAAGCCCACGTATCCGAGGCATCCACACAAGCGCAACGTTACGTGGACGGAAACTTACCGACCATGCGCGAATTTCTGGTATAATTTAGATTCTGCTTGATATCATTTTGATCGTGTGCGATGATCTACTTACTTGTGAGAGCGCCAAAGTGACCGCGGTCCTGCCCCGTTTTGATCGGCAGATGTACGCGCTGGGTCGGGATTAGACTATAAATAAGTGTTCCCATCTACACTACATGCCAAATGCAACTCGCAGCTAAGCTCAATGTGATATGCAATAGGAACGGGATGTAATGCAGCACTGTGGCATAAGCAAAGCTTGATCTGGCAGCAACTGATGGCTGAAGCGCTGAACAATCACAGAAGGCGACGTACAAGGTCTCGGCGGGGGTTGCCAGGAATCCCCCCGCACGAACTTGGTATGACACAAGGTGGTATAAAATTTTCCATATATGTATGTTTCTGAAACAAATTGATCGTCAGTTCGGAGTTTGGGTTCTTTCATCGGGATTAAAATGTTGACCGTCTGCGGCTGCCTGTGAGTATGCATAGTTTCCTCCTTGCTTTACAGGACACACAAGAGAATAGCTATTAATGGCTATGTGTTTCAGCAGCTGGCCGAGGTCGTGAACCCGCAGACCCTATGATATATGTAACCCTCCGTGCACGAGTGCATGCTACCCCGTTCAAGTAAGGGTGACGCAGGAAATGAAACGGCAATAGGAAGATGAGACACGAACACTAGATAGATATGGCGGGAGCCAAACCCCATAGCCTGTCACCGCCTGCGTCACAACGTTCATAATGGAGCTTCATGACGGCAGTGATTGCGCGGCTCAAAAGCAGCGAATCCTATAATTGGCGAATCCAGTGCTCGTTCAAGCTGTGTAGAGCGCTAAGTCGATAAGAACACCAAGAAACAAGAAGAATCTTGTCCTTATGCAAGAGTGGCATGATCACAATGGAGCACCACAAAAACGATTGGTTTTGAAGATGGGTGGAACAACGTTGTGGTTCACTGCGACAACGACAACGACAACGACACCACCCGAAAGGGTCTAGAATCGAATCATGTTCAATGACAACAATCAAAAAGACACAGACCTTTGGTGATTGTGGCGTGTGAATGTCTGCCAAGAAAAGGCATACCCTGGACCCTACCCTATACCCGAACCCTCTGCCCAGCTCTGAATTTAATTTTGCAATTTATTTCCACAACACTCCTCTTTCTAACAACCACCATCCACACTCCAGTACGTCCTCATTGTCTCCCTCAACTATAAAGCTATAGTGCTCATAGTCTTTCTCGTTATCTAGCCCTATAATCACCCTCCACTCATCCAACAGTGAGTACTTCAACGCGTCCCCGACGCGACGCGTCACTGACAGCTCCTTTGTATTTCAGATGCCTGAATCGCGCGAAGACTCTGTCTACCTCGCCAAGCTCGCTGAGCAGGCCGAGCGTTACGAAGGTGAATTGATATAATCCAAGTGCTGTGACATTACTCATAAACACTCAGAGATGGTCGAGAACATGAAGCGAGTCGCTTCATCCGACCAGGAGTTGACCGTCGAGGAGCGCAACCTTCTGTCCGTAGCATACAAGAACGTCATTGGTGCCCGTCGTGCATCATGGCGGATTGTCTCTTCGATCGAGCAGAAAGAGGAGTCCAAGGGTAACGAGGCCCAAGTTGCCATGATTAAAGGTTACAGGGAGAAGATCGAGAGCGAGCTCGCTAAGATCTGTGAGGACATTTTGGAGGTCCTCGACAAACACCTCATCCCCTCCGCTGCCTCTGGCGAGTCGAAGGTGTTCTACCACAAGATGTGTGTGCATATATTCTAATGCGTCACATAATACTAACTCGTCACAGGATGGGTGACTACCACCGTTACCTTGCCGAGTTTGCCACTGGTGACAAGCGAAAGGACAGCGCAGACAAGTCCTTGGGTGCTTACAAGGATGCTTCGGAAGTTGCTGTCACTGAGCTACCGCCAACGCACCCTATCCGACTTGGTCTCGCACTCAACTTCTCAGTATTCTACTACGAGATCCTGAACAGCCCCGACCGTGCATGCCATCTTGCCAAGCAAGCTTTCGATGATGCAATCGCTGAGCTCGACACACTCTCGGAGGAGAGCTACAAGGATTCGACTCTCATCATGCAACTATTACGGGACAATCTCACCCTCTGGACTTCAGACATGCAGGATTCAGGTACGTCATATCCTACTATTTTAAATTGCGTTTCTTATCTGGCTTACAGAGAAAGCAGATACAAAAGATGACGCTGAAGCAGATGATTAGAGGCTTACGGTCGTCCTTCTTTCTTGTTCTTTATATCTGGCTACCCTGCTCCTATCGCTTTGATGCGACATACGATAGTTTGGGTCCTTCATAGTTCATTTGCATTTCGCCATCTCTCGCATAGTCTCATTCTCGTATGTTCCCTTATTATCCGTAGTCATACTTGCGGTCTTGTCACGTAGCCTTCAGGGGGGCAAACAAAGATATTATGAAACTCCTCCATTCTTTGCTTGAGGTCCCTGGCTTTGTACCATTGACATGTTATTGCATGAAGTTCATGGCAAGAGAATCAATGTCAGTAGACAACGACATGTGTCTGAGCAAAGGCACAAGGGCGTCTAGTATCAATAATGCTCTCGTTCCACTGAGCGCCAATCCCAATACAATTCCGGTGATCTACAACTGCTGCAGTCTCGCCTCGTGTCTTGTGCGCTAACGTCTCTGCTGAGTACCAACAGCATGTCGCTGGGTCATGAAATTCGGAGGCTCGCGACCCACACGAGAGCGATTCTGAATGTGCTATCTAGATACCTTTCTTTTCCACTGCGACTCGTACATCGTCTGCTTCACAGCATTCTAGAACTATACACTCGTGTCGCGTCCAGACGGCTGCAGCGCATTCACGCCGGCGGACACTCAGACAAAGCCATTGGTTCATGCGAGTCCATCCTTCCTCAGCATCACAATCAGCCACAGATTCCTGTTCCTTCAATATCCGGGCCACCGTCTAATGTATCCCTCCCATCGACGATATTGCCACACGCCACCGCTCCTCCATCGTCTACTCATGATCTGCAGCCAACCCCTAGCCCTCCAGCCAATGGTCCAACCTTCCAGCCATTTATGCCTTCTGAAGTGACACGATACAAAAAACCTCTTACCATGTCACGGTGGGCTCCTCGCGTTCCAAATGGTTTCTGATGCTTACGGCATTCACAGCAAGTCCGTCAATAAAGTACTGATGATTAAGCCTCTAACGAGAGCCTGTGAGGAGTAAGAATTACATTTTCCTTGGATGTAATAAGTGATCATAAGGGCGCAGTATTCAAGGCGGCGAAGACTGGTTCGCGTGTGTACACCCCGAAGGAGCGCTGTATTTTCATAACACCGCGCGCGTATGAATATTTCTTTATATGCAAGATAGTGCGAACTCGGTATCTAACTTCTTGCACAGGGTATCTACACTGATTCGGACTTGCAGATCCCTGAACGTCGAGGTAAGATGGACTCATGTATAGATGAGCTACTCGATCTTGCAGCAACGAAACACGGGTTGACTCTGACTGGTGGTGTCGATATCGAGCTGGTGGTGCAGTCGTTCAGGAAGAAGTCCGGGGAGCACATATTCAGGTACTACTTCGTGGATCATCCCAACCGCCTACTTTTTTGGGTCCATGAGCAACCCACAGGAAAGCTCTTTGATGGGGTTTCAGGGGTCGAGAAAATGAGCCATACCAGTGCGCCCTCATGCAGCAGCAGACAACAACTGTGTCTTCATAGTTTATTCTCACAGGGTATGCTCTTGAACATCAGTATTGGCAAGTCTGTCATTGTGTATGTTTACTTCATCTATTTGCGAAATTCTTCTGACAATAGTGATGACCAGAATATGTGTTATTTCATGATTCGATTTCTTCTTTCGTAAGGTGGCACTGCGAGATGTATCCTAATGTAAGGCTGGATGGACCTGCGCTGCTCAACGAGCTGAGGGAAGTTGTTGTGCACGCTACCGCTGGTGAGAATTCTGTTAGACTGCGTCCATGGGTCACTGAAACTGTGTAGAGACAATTACGACGGACGTCTCGCTTTCGCCCTTCGATGGTGATGAATTATCAAAGATTTCGGATTTGATCGGCCAGCTTCAAGGCAAGCGAATAGTTCTTCGTAGGGGCTGAACTGTCTCTGATCATCAATAAAACTAGAGAATGTCAAGGACAAGTGTCAAGTCCACTCTATCTGTGTCATAGGTGAGTCTCGCGATTTTTCTTACATTTCCTTCCAGTGATTGTTTTGTAGCCAGGTTTATGCGCTATTTCGGTAAGTTGTACTGTTCACCGATACGTTGCATCTAAGAAATCCCACAAGCTCGAGCGAAATTTTTTAATTTCTACGGACTCCCTGTTGCCCGTCTGAATGCAGACCAGTCAGTCTACAAGAAGGAGGAGAAGACCAAACTAATATCGGTTCTTTCGTGGTGCTTCAACGTTGCACTGTTCGGGGCGCCGGAATCACATATGAGTGAGCTCCGACGAGTCTGGGTCGACCGTACCATCAACTATCCACGCTGGAAGAACTTTAACGACAATCTAAGAAGTGAATGGTCTGGCATCACGATATATGTGCGTACCGTAATCCTCGCTGTTCTGCTCCTATTTATACTCAATTACATCAGTCAACCGTGATGATCGCTGTGGACGTCAGCTTCCTGGCCGTGCCTACCGTTATGCCTACCGATGCTACTACGCCACTACCGCCCCAGGTCATTAGCGCATATATCTCTGTGTTTTGCATCGTCGGATCCTTGGTGGTGTCCCTGTTCCTCACCAGACGGAACCGACAGGAATCTGCCGACAAAGCGGTGAGTACGAGGAATATAGTGTATTGACTATGATGACCAATACAAAACCTTTGCAGGTCGACTTCCTCATGAAGATGACAGGGTCTGCGTTTGGCACCAAAGCTCTCGCTACTGTGCATGGACTTCCATATGCTATGCTGTTGTGGGGGTGAGCATCTTGTCGTCCTGGGACATCGTTGACTCGCTGAAGTTGGTTCTCTACAGCATGCTGTATTTTATGCTCGCTTTCTCGTACCAGGTCTTCTCGTCCACGTACACTGCTACGCTCGTGACCAGTGGGACTGCATTTGGCCTTGTAGCTGTTTTCACTCTGTGGCTTATATGCGCTGCGAGAGATTTTCATGTTTCGACACTGTTGATTGTGTGGTTCAAGGAACGTTTTTCCAGAGCAGGACAGATGACGGGGCCGTAGTGACTCTCGCTGTAAAATGAATCCGTGAAAAATGTAACTGTCATGTGACTCGTGTCCTCTTCATCCGCACTCATATTGTCGACACTTTGCCTAGATGCGTCATGGAATGTCCCTGCAGTGTCTTGCTCCCAGAATTGTATACGGTGTCACTCAGAAGAGTTATCAGACGTAACGTAAAAATAATCCGCACACATTTATAGATTGCGCTGGACAGCGTGGATCCATTCAACTTTTGTTTTTTTCTTCCCATGGATCACGTTCCACTCAAGTGTATTTACGAACACTCTGCTTTTCTAACTGTGCAGGGCCCTTTCCCCGTAACTGTTACCTGCAACAATGTCACGCAATCATGAAGCTCGGAGGTTTACAGATCAGGTCGCAATGTTTCGCAAATTCTTATCCAGATATCTTGCTTTTCCACTA
>Ga0153975_1000259_pt1 | contig 16064 bp, 13 predicted proteins | sample TSGA059MetaG_FD_104694 | JGI IMG/M metagenome (GOLD analysis project Ga0153975, IMG submission 104694) | Attine ant fungus gardens microbial communities from Georgia, USA - TSGA059 MetaG | ecosystem: Host-associated > Fungi > Mycelium > Unclassified | place: USA: Georgia, Yuchi Wildlife... | reverse complement strand
CTTGGAAAATAATCTCAATGGACTTAATTATGCAATTGCCAGAGTCAAACAGTTACAATGCTATCTGTGTTATTGTTGACAGGTGACAGGCTCACCAAAAGAACTCATTTCATTCCTATCAAGAATCAGTTCTCATCCAAAGATATGGTACAGTTACTATATGACAAAATCTATCTATTGCATGGACTGCTGCTACAAATCATTTTGGATAGAGGAGTACAATACTCAGCTAAGCTATTCCAAGAATGGTGCAAGATTTTAGAAATAGAATCTACAATGTCAACAATATATCATCCACAAATGGATAGACAAACAGAATAAGTAAACCAGGCATTAGAGCAATATCTTCAGTGCTATATAGATTATAACCTTAGTAATTGGGCAGATCTACTCCCCAGTACAGAGTTTGCATATAACAATCAAGTATACAAAAGCATCAAAGAAAGTCTGCTCTTCTTTGAATATGGCAGATACCTGAGAGCAGGTCCAATTTTAGTCAAAGAGTCACCACAAAGGGGCTTGAATGACCTGACATATAAATGACAAGAAGCCTCTCTCACTCTTGCAGTAGAAAGAATGAAGTGGTACTATGACTAGAAAGTCCAAAGTGTCCTATTCAAAGTTGGTAACAAGGTGCTATTCAATCTGAAGGATTACTAGACTATGGAGCAAGCATTACAACCCCAGTATGAAGGACCATTCAAAATAATAGAAAAGTTGTCCTTGGTTATATTCTAGCTTAGGATGCCATCTCGCTACTGAGCACTGTACCCAGTGTTTTATGCTAGCAAGTTAGTACAGTACTCTGAATCCACCATCCATGGACAGAAATCCACACCCCCACCACTGACCTTGATACAGGGCCAGGAAGAATAGGAGGTAGAGAAAATTCTAGATTCATGACAAAGATATGGAAAAAACAAATTCCTTGTCAGATAAAAAGGATATAGTCAAGGAGACAATACATGGGAACCTGAGGAAAATCTACATAATGCAGGTGGAAAGCTGCAGGAATATCTTCAGAGTTTACCAAAAACAAGATAACTTCTCAACAGAGCTCAAACTAAGAGAGGGAGTAATATCACAAACTTCATTCAAACCATAACTCCAGGAATACTTGATCAATTTCAACAATCTAAATGGCCACTAAAAGCCCTTAAGAAAACCTTTCAAATGATACCAAAAATGTCTCAAGGCAATCAGTATTCACCAAATTATCAGTAGATTGTCATGACTTGGCAAAACAGCTAAGTTATTATTTATATTTCTTTTCTTTTCTTTTTCTTTTCTCTTTTTATTTGGACTTACTACACAAAGAAGGAGTGTGGGAAAGTGTCACATGACAATATCACACATCACAGTCACATGTCAGGATGTCACAGGGTCATGTCATATAATGATATCACATAATAAGTGTGGAAAAGTAGTGCATAGACTATGTAGTAGTTGTATAAGTAGTGTACAGAATCAAATGGGATCCTTGTCAACTTGGACTTGGAATGAGATTAAGTTATCTCAGGCTAAGTCACTACACAGATCAGTCAGTGATTATTAAGTCACCAAACACTAAATTGCTGATATCTCAGGAACTACTTGACATAATCATTTGCTTCAATGACCATTATGAAGCTCTCTTCAATGTGCTTCTTTTGGCCATAAATAGACCCTGAGGCAATAAGATCCCATGGAGATACAAGGTCCTCAATATTTGTACATGATACTGATCTTTACCTATAGATTATTATCTATCCTTGAATAAAACAAAGGACTGCTCTAAGATGGTTAGGTTATCTCTATTTCAAGAAAAATAGCACTCTTATATGTAGAACAATAGGTAGTGATCATGTGGTAGTCTATCCTGATGCACAGACCACTACAATCATGTATTTAAGGACTGTATATCTGAGGATAAACCTCAGACTTAACAATATCTTTTGCTACTGTCTAACTTCACTTTTTTGAGTCTTTTGATTACCAAATCAGCAAATCACAAATCATTAAGTGGCCATTTGTGATACATGCCCTGCCACTTATCTCGTCTCCAGCTCTATACCATCTTTTTTCCTGTATATTTTTCTCTGCTTTTGTTCTATTCTGTTTGTATTTTATTCTTTTTGTATATCTATTAAAGGCATTAATCTTCTGTAGTCAGTAGACTACTGCAGACTTTGTATTAAAAATCATTGGTTAAAAATTAAATAAAAAATAAAAAATAGTGAGAATTATCATTGTACCAAAGTTCTGCTTGTTCAAGTTTCAGTCTTAAATCTTCTATCTGGTTCTGCAGTACTGCCTCTTGTAAAGTGTACTCTACTGTTGTTGTTTTGACCACCCAAATTTTTCTGTATCAAGCTGACCCTTAAATCTCCTCTATTGCTGTTACCTCAGACTGGAAAAGACTCTCAATGTGCTGAAGATATTGTGTGTCAATGAGAGGGTATCCAGGTATATATGTGTGAGGGTTATTAGAGTCTGTGGTGTAGATGAACAGTGTCAAGAATCAGGTTAGTGCATAAATTGTTGATTTTTGAACAAAATTAGGTCAGTGTAACAAATGTCATGCATATAACTGGCATAGCTGATTAATCTGATAGATCACTTAACATCAAGCCTTGTAACTTTATTTGACAGTTGTTTGCCCATAGTGTGTTGTGATATCTGTTTTCTTCTATCAGGTTTTATCTTATTCATCCAATCTCTCTTGATTGTTAGCACAAGATTGTGAAGACTTAGGCTTAACCAAGGTGGTTGTTCAGGAAGAACTCAATAGAGTTCCCTGTTGGATTGCTCTAGCTACTTATACAAATGTCTGTTGGTCTGTGCATCTGTCTCCTGCAATCACATGACTCTTACTAATAACTATACATATCTTATATAATCTTTCCTATACTATTTATATCTTTCCCATGTTATGTTCCTGGATATTTCCTATCAGATTAATAAATGGGTGGGAAATAGTTTCTTTTTGAGGAGCCATCTCATAACATTGATCTTCTTATCACTGATGGCTGTTATTGGTAGATTACTAAGCTAGTGGACACTTTGCATACTATGGTTTTTCACACCTCAGTTCTGCACTTATAGGGCTGAGGTGAATATTGTTATATTTTCTGGACTATTTACAAGTACTGATTGTACCTAGTTATAGGATAGGATAGTTCTCAATGTAGTTCAGAAGTAAAAACAGGATGTTATTTTTATTACATAAGTAAATTAACATTGTGCAACTCCAAATTAAGTCTATATCTGTAGCTTCAATCTGCAACACTCCTGCCCAGACATGGACTTAGACCCAGCATTTTTGTAAAACTGCTTTGGTCCAGAGAGCTCTTTTGTAAGTCCATTAGCAGCCATTTCTGAAGTAGGAACATACTCCCAAAGAACTGTATCAATTGAAACAGTAAAGTGAATGAAGTGATAGTAAAGTGTAATATGCTTGGTTCATAGATAGTCACTGGGATTCCCTACAAGAGCAATTGCATCTTAATTGTCATCTAAAAGAGTAGTGAGACTAGTTTGTTTATAATTCAGATCTTCAAGTAGCTGACAGATCCAGATAACTTCCTGTGCTACATACATCATGGCCATGTACTTAACTTCAACTGAAAAAAGAGCTGGAGAAGTCTATAGCCTACTACTCCAACTGATAGCAGCTCTATACATAAGAAAAACATAGCCACCAGTAGAACAGTGAGTGTCCATGTCTCTAGCTCAATCAGAGTCTGAGTATCCCAAAATAATAGAGGACATGTCCCCATTCAAGGTCCTATTATACTTGAGTCCAAAAGTTTTAGTGCCAGAAAGATAGTGGAGACAATGTAGAGCTTAATCCAGGAACAGCTAAGTCATTATTTATTTATTTATCCTTTTCTTTTCTTTTAATTAGGTAATTGGCAAATGCATGAGCAGAAATGACTTAGAAGAGATATATAGGACTTTGTAAATAGATGTAAATACAAAATATATATAAGTAGTATACAATAATCAAATGGGAACTCTATTAAGTTCTCCTTGTCAACTCAGGCTAGGAGTAGTTCTAAGATGTCTCAGTCTAAGTTCTTACACTTACCAGAATTGGCACTATATTTGCTAGTATAGTATTATAGGCTGCCTTGGCCATAATAACTTTTATTTCTTTATTTCTTTTATCTTTTACTTTACTTTTCTTTTCATTAGATAATAGGGAGGTCACATGATCAGTATCACAAGACATGTCACAAATGTCACAAAATATGTCACATCCTGTGACAAATTAGTTACAAGATCAGTCATATCATAAAGTCATATGTCTAGAAACATTCTAGTGGATTCTATTAGATCATTACTGGTAGTACAGACCATGTGTAAAAGGTATAAGTAGTAGCCCAAATCTAAGGGGAACTTTGTTAAGTTCTCTTTGTTTACCCCAAATAAAAGACAACTCAGTCCTAGAGTTAGTTCAATCCAATAGTCATACTATACTAACTCTGTCACAGTTGTACTATGGACCAGTAGTCACATACTGTATAGTTTACCACTATACCAAAAGGGTGATATTAGCAAGGCTACTTGCTAATGAGGGTCCAGCTATTTATGTAGTTCTTTGAACAGGTATTTTGTTATACCTCCATGTTACTATTTAGTAGTCACCTTTTTGTGACAGACTCTGACTGCTAAAATGTTCTGCAACTGAGAGGATTGTATATATAGTATAGACTACCTCTCTAGGAGCCTTATTCTATTTTCTAAGGTTTCTCCCCAAGTTACTCTGCTCTGGTCACCCTTATAGAAGAATAGGATCTCCTAATAGAGCCTTAAGCAACTGCAATAGACAGCCACCTATAGGCCATCCTCTTTTGCCTATCTTGACCCTCTGTACAATTCTGCTTCTGGAATATCAATGCCTACAGAGACCTCCCAGAACTACCTCTAGTATTATCTACAGGAGCTCACCAAAAGGCAGAACAATGCCAAAAATAATATCATTGCTCCTCTAACCACCCAACTACAACAGCTTATGCAGCTTGTTGGAAACTCCTTTCTGACTCCAGTAGCTAATACTCTTCCTTTTCTGGCACTGTTACCTCCACTGTTATTCCCTTCTGTACTGACTGTTTCTTGCTCTAGGGTCTGGTCCAAACTCCCCTTGCCCCCAGACTTCAGTAGAGAGTGGAGTCATGGTTGAATGTTTCTTAACTCTTGCTCTCTATACATGCACCTAGTACCAGAGCAGTTTGATTTAGACCAGGAAAAGATTTTTTGGGCATTGACATTCTTTAAAAGTGGGCACACAGCCAAGTGGTCCAGGGATCTCTTTTATGTAGAAGTGAACACCAACATCTTTCCTATCTTATCTTGGTCAGGTGTAAAAACTTAGGCTAAGACACCTTAGAACCACTTCTAGTTTGAGTTGACAAGAAGAACTCAATAGAGTCCTTATTCAATTCATATAAGCTACTTATATATCTTTCACTATTTACAAGTGCTTACAAAGTCCCATGAGTACCTTTTTGTCCAACTGTCTCATGTGCCTGATCTTTGTGAAACTAAAAGAAAAGAAAAAGAAAAAGAAAATAAATATTGACTTAGCCATTTTGCCAAGTCATGACACTATCCCCCTCTCAAGATTTCTTGTCCCAAGGATTTTTCATAATTTGTCATATAGGTCCCTAATATTTCCTATTTCATCATCATTTTCTTCTATTCTAAACCTGAATTTTCCTGGTTGATTTCTTCTTCCTCCTCTTTAACTGTCTCCATTGTTCTTTGCTCTCTAACTCTGTCTTCTTTCCAATGTCTCCAATTTCTCTCTAATTTTGCCCAATATTCCTTATTATATCTCTTGTCCAACCACCCAAATAACCCTCTTGCCATGAATCTTCTGTAAGGGGACCCTAGGAGCATGCTTAGTGAGTGTTGATAGATCTATTCTTAGGGTCTGGATCTCTTAGTACATATCTATTCTTCTCTGTCTTTCCTTGGTCTAGTTTGTACTCAAACAATAGCCTATAACTATATTAGGAATGTTTGGTATTATTGTGTTAGTGCTTATGTGATTGTGCACAGACTACCTCTAGTAGTATATATAGAAGCCTGTATCAGTAGATCTACCCTTACTCAAATATCATCCTAGCTTCTGGAACTCTTACTAGCTTTCTAGTGTAACCTCTGGCCTTAAGTCTGACATTGCCTTTACACCTTCCTGGCAATTCTCCTCTTCTAAATGTCCCTTTGTCATGACTTGGCAAAATGACTAAGTTATTATCTATATTTCTTTTCTTTTTCTTTTCTCTTCTTATTTGGATTTACTACATAAGGAGGAAGTGCAGGAAAGTATCACATGACAAATGTCACATATCACTGTCACACATTAGGATGTCACATGGTCATGTCGCATGGATGATGTCACATGATGAGTGTGGGGAAGTAGTACACAAACCATGTAGTAGTTGTATAATGTTATGACTTGGCAAAACAGCTAAGTCCTTATTTATTTCTTTTCTTTTCTTTTCTTTTCTTATCTGGACTTACTACACAAGGAAGAAGTGTGGGAAAGTGTCACATGACAAATATCACACATCACAAGTCACATGTTAGGACATCACAGTGTCACATCATATGATGGAGTCACATGATAAGTATAGGAGAGTAGTGCACAGACCATGTAGTAGTTGTATAAGTAGTGTACAGAATCCAATGGGAACTCTATTGAGTTCTTCTTGTCAACTCGGACTTGGAGTGTGATTAAGTTGTCTCAGGCTAAGTCACTACACTGCCCTGATCAACCCAATTCTGGGACAAAGACCAAACCCCCCACCTCCACTGATTATAGTAGACAAAGAGAAAGAGTGGGAAGTGGAGAAGATACTTGACAGTTGGTGGCACCAGAGGAGGTTCCAGTTCCTAGTCAAGTAGAAGGGATACAGCAGGGAGCATAGCTCTTGGGAATCTATCTCTGATGTTTCAGCACCCAGCCTGGTAGCAAAGTTCTACTGCAAGCATCTGGTAGCTCTGAGACATATTCATAGAACAGACTTTGATACCATTTTTCAACCCAGACCTATTGCTTCAAGATGCAGAAACCTTAGAGAGGGGGTGAATGTAAGGGGATCACACCAAACTTCACTCCTGATGCACTAGTAGTAGTGTACCAGAGTGACCCTGCAACTAATTAAATAATAACTACCTTACATTTAATTAGTTGCCCTCCCCTGCATTCCTGTCCCTGACTGCTGAGACATTCCATAACTAGGGGACTTGTATATATAGTGTAGATTACCCTCCAGGAGCCTCATCCTATTCTCTGAGATTTCTCCTGGAGGTGAGTTGTAAACACATTCTGGAGTCTATTCATATACTGAGGTTTCTTCTAGAGCTCTGTTCTGGTCACCCTTATAACAAAGGACTGCTCTAAGACAGTTAGTGTCACAAACTTCATTTAGACCATAACTCTAGGAATATTTGACTGATTTCAACAATCTAAATAGCCACCAAAAGCCCTTAAGACCTTTCAAACTGTACCAAAAATGTCTCAAGGCAATCAGTATTCACTGAGTTATTAGCAGATCAGTTTGCAATCACCAAGTCACCAGATACTAAATCACTGATATCTTGGGAACTACTTGATATAATTGTTTGCTTTAACAACCATTGTGAAGCTCTCTTTAATGCACTTCTTTTGATCATAAATAAACCTCAAGGTAATAAGATCCCATGGAGATACAAGATCCTCAATATTTGTACATGATACTGATCTTTACCCATAGATTATTATCTATTCTTGAATAGAACAAAGGACTACCCTAAGATGGTTAGGTTATCTCTATTTCAAGAACAATAGCACTTCTATATATAGAACAATAGGTAGTGATCATGTGGTAGTCTATCCTGGTGCACAGACTACCACAATCATGTATTTAAGGACTGTATGTCTGAGAATAAACCTCAGACTTAACAATATCTTTTGCTACTGTCTAAACTTTGCTTTTTTGATCCTTTTGATTATTAAATCAACCAATGACAAATCAGTAAGTGGCCATTTGTGATAGTTAGGTTATCTCTATTTCAAGAACAATAGCACTACCATATGTAGAACAATAGGTAGTAAACATATGATAGTCTGTTCTGGTGCACAGATCATCATATTCCTGTATATAAGGACTTGTAAGGGCAGCATCAGACAGAAGGCCAGAGATCATACTAGAAAGCTAGGCAAGGATCCCAGAAGCTAGAGTGATATTTGAGTAAGGGTAAATCTACCAGTACAGGTCCCTATATACTATAAGAGACAGTCTATGTACAGTCATGTGAGCTACAGTCCAATAATAGCACTTCCTAATTAGGTTAAATAGAATGATCAAGATGGCATGTAGATAGAGAGGTAAGGAAGTAGATGGATATACATTATAAGATAAGATCCACTAGATAGATTGTAAATCAGGTACTTAGCTAAGCTCTATCCTAGGGTGGCTGCTGTAAGGGGATGACTGTCATCCTAGAACAGGGCTTAGCTAAGTGTTAGGTTCACATTTACCTAGTGGATCTTATCTTATCACTCATTTATCTATTCCCTTGCTCTTCTGTCTGCATATTGCTCCAATTATTCTATTTATCCTAGATAGGAAGTGCTATTATTGGACTGTAGCTCACATGACTGTACACAGACTGTCTTTTGTAGTATATATAAAAGCTTGTATGGGTAGATCTATCCTTACTTGAATAGCACACTAGCTTCTGGAACCTTTACCAAGCTTTTTGGTATGACCTCTGGCCATCTGCTTAATGTTACCCTTACAGCTGCTGTCCCCTTATAGGACTCTCTGCTTGAGAATTAAACCTCAGACTTAGTAATATCTTTTGTCACTTGTCTAACTTTGCTCTTTTGAGCCTTTTGATTACTAAATCAATGAATCACAAACCAGTAAGTGGCCATTTGTGATAAAAGTTTGTAACAGACTTAAGGGCAAGGATAGAGCATATGTAAGAGAACCCTACTGATGCTGGCTCTAGTACACTAGTTTAGCCCTCTGGAGTGACCCTACAACTAATTGAACATTACTACAGAATATTTAAACACCTTTAGCTCACTCCAACTTAGAACTCCTGACCCTGACTACTAGAGTAGCAAGAATTGTAATGTATGAACCATAATAGTATATATAGTGTGGAGTATCCCTCCAGAAGCCTTATCCTAATCTATAAGGATTCTCCTGGAGATGAGTTGTGACCTATTTCTTGGAGTGTAATTTAGCTAAGGATTTTCCTGGAGTCACTCCACTCCAGTCACCCTTACAATTCTTATATTTAGAATAAAATAATTGTACTTTGCTCTCAGAAGATATACTCTTAACAATAGAGTATACACTTGGAATAACACTGTAAGTCTACTAAAAATAAATATAAAGCCTGCAAAGTAAAATACACCCTGGGCCTGGTAGTCACTGGCTTACCCTAGAGTCACCCTTGGTGGGCCCCAGGCAAGGGCCTAAAGTCTGAACAACACAAGTCAATTTATTGCAGAAGAAATATACATGACTAGGTATATGACTTGCACTTTAGCCTATGGTAATTCATGTATGCTATCAGACCAAACGCTGCCTAGTATGAAAATCTCAAGGCAGAATGTGAACCAGAGAATGGAGTATGAAAAATATATGAAATTTCTGCTTTAGATAAATAATTGGATAGTAATTTTGGAAAGATTCTCTGAAAGAGGAACATGCCTTGGCCCAATTCATGTATTTCCCTCGAGTACCAGACCAATAAAACATCTAAAAACAAAACTATAACAATAACATCAAGTGGAAGGATCCAGTATTATACACTACCCAAGTACAAATCTCCGAACCACCTCTGGCTCATCAATAAAAATCTCTTCCACATCTCTCCACAAAACCTCCTCCTTCTTCTCCTCCTTCACATCCTTCCAAACTCGCTCCCTCTCAACCCAATACTCCACCCTCTCCTCCTCCTCCTCCTCCTCACCTCCCACTCTCACTGTCACCTTGACCTTTTTCGGCATCCACACCCTCTCCCCCGTATCCCCACACGTCCCACTCTCAAACCACCTGGGCTCATGCCCCTTCCTCACCCCCATCTCTCTCTCCCTCTTCGTCTTCCTCTGTTTCTCCTCCTGTTCCATCTTCAACCCATTCGCCACATCATACTCACCCATCTCAAACGCACGTTGATCAGGTCGAAGTCGACAATCCGTCGGCGGTAAAAAAGGTCGTCGTAAACTCAAACTCGGTACATCATTCAACGTGATCGCAAACGGCGTCAAATTAAACGGAGATTGGGGTATTTTGACCGAATTTTTCCACAGGAGAATATACGTCCCATGACGACGCGCATGGGCATTATCCTGGTTGGTGGAAGAAGATGATGAAGAAGAAACGGCCAAAGTCGAAGACGGTCCCATCAAACTCTCCACCGAAACCGACGTATCCGGGTTCAAAACACCTCCTCCCTCCCCCGCTTTTCTCATAATCAACTGCGAATTCCACCGTCCCGCAATCTCATAAACCTTCCTCCCCTTCCCATCCATCACCTGTCCCAATATCTCATACGCATCTTTACCTCGCCATCCTCGAGGCTTAAACGTCAACACACACCGTTCATTCGTTCTATGATTCGTAATCTATCCCCTGAATCAACTCCCCACAAACACACACGTTCAAACAAAAAAAAAAAACGTACCACCATATCACCATAATGATCAATCGTCGGACTACCCAAAATAAACCCCGAAACATTCGTCGTCACTTTTTTCCACGTATAATGCTCCACAACTTTACCCTCTCCCAACCTTCCCTTCGCTTTCGGATACGACAACGACGTCGTCATCACCCAAGATTCGGGTATCAAAAGTTCAACGTGGGCAACACCCGTAGGCCTAATCTCAAACGATTTCCCCATAAACTTGTTTTGCGCGTCCACCTACACCATCCATCATCATCAAATAAGAAAATCAAAATCAAAATAAGAAAATCAATTAGCGCTCTCACCTCGCCAAAATAGCGCCATAACGGCGATTCAGCCCAACACGCCGAAATAGGGGGATGATGCGACACCTGTTCAGACACATAACGATACTTTTTATCCAACCTCACATACTCAAATGTCTCGCTCTACAAATCACACCCAAACCACACACAAACATCATCATCCATCATCAGTCCAACAAACACCCCACAAACACACAAACTCAAAAACACGCACAAGCATAGGATTAAAAGGCTTCGCAATCCTCCCAATCGTACTCGAATAATTACTCATCGCAAACGCAGCTACAAACGCCAATCGTTTCAACGACTCTTGCTGTGTCGCAGCCGTATCCACTTTTTCCCAAACACCCACATCAATGCCTTTTCCTCACACAAAAGAAAAAGAAAGAAAAAGAAGACGCACAACATTCACTAAACTCCATATCCTCCGCCATCCTCTGCAACATACTCGTCGGCTCATTAAAAAACACCGGAAAACTAATCCTCGTCAAATCCTTGCCTATACTATGCTTCAACACACTCCACAAACTCGTCGGTGGCCTCTCATCGTTCTTGATTTCCAATCGAGTACGGAGTCGCTTATAACCTACACAAAAAAAAATTACAGGGACAACAAATGAGTGTCAAAAGACACATACCAGAATACGGCTCTTCAGAGATATACGACGGTAAACGAGCAGGACTCGACAGCGTGCTCAACGGTCGAGGTATCACCAATCCAGGTAAATTATTCGATTCAATCGCGTCGAAAAACTCGTCTTCTGAATCATCATACTCTTCCTCCTCTTCTACCATCGTCCCCAATCCAACTCGTGCTGGTTGTTGTTGCAACGTTGTCGCAACAGGTTCCATAGTTTTCGCTGGTTGTTGTTTTTCAACAGCAAAAGGTCCAACTCCCTGCGTCGCCTTGATCGTCTCCGTCCTCCTCCTTCCACTCCCCAAATCCAACTCTCCAACCCTCACACTCCCTCTCCTTCTCCTCCTCTCCCTCAACTCATTCTCCAACATCTCCCCCTCTCTCACAACCGTCTTCAAACTCTCCTCCCAAACACTCTGTCTCCTCCTCTCACTCCTCAACTTTTTCTTATACCACTCTTCACGCACAGATACAATCTGCAAATGCTTATCAAGAAGGGTAGAGAGCTGATCAAAGCTCGTGAGGACGAGCGGTTCATGCGGATGCGACGTCGTCGAAGAAACAGACGTGGGTAAAGGAGAAACGGACAAAGGCAGCGGTACCGCCATCGCAGGAGGAGGCGTCGGAGCAGGAGGATGGAGATGCGGCTGAGCTTTATGCGACGAGGCTTTGGACGACGATACCGACACGCCAGAAGACTGGATCGATCTCGAAGACGAAACACTCGGCTCCATGGCTAAAGGCTGTAACAAATGTCCCGGTGCCGTCATCGTAGAGCCAAAACACCCAACGACCAACTGCTGTACGGCTTCCAACTGCATCACCACGCTATTCGCCGCAATCTCACACTCGGCTTCAAACGGCGGTGCCTGGCCTAATCCTCTCGCGCCTGTATCGGTAGACGAAGTCTCCATGTCTTCGTCTCCGTCTTCTTCCCCTCTCTCAGCAGGAAGGAAAGCGACCGGATCCACAGCACTAGCAACATGGATCGAATCCGCATCTCCACCAGTACCAGAGACAGAGATGGACAAACCAGTAGGCGCCATCGATGGCCGGCCGAGGAATTGGGGTCTATTGGATTTGACGAAAGAATATACCGATTTCGAGTCGCTGTACGATTCCCCACTGGCTCTTCTTATCATCTCCACCTCTGCTCCAGCGACCGTCAAATTAGGCGTCGCATCATCCCGCTTTGTATACCAATCCATACACGCGCGAATAGCTGTGATCCACCTCGAAGCTTCTGTAGGATGGTTGGCTTTGATGTACCATTTCTGCTGCGAAGAAGACGATGGATGGGTAGACGGAAGGGAATGGATTTCGAATCGCAGAGAGGGTTTATTGGACGGCGCCGAGTTGTTAGAGGTTTTGAGAAAGGCGTTTTTCATGGAGATGGAGCCTCTAGAGGTGATAGTTTCATCGTCTTGGTGTCGATAGTCTATTGCACGATTACACACAAATGGGAGCAATCAAGAAAAAGACGAACATGACAAGACCCCATTGGCCAGGACAAACCAACGAGTATTGTACCCCCTGGCTACGTTTGTATACTTGTTCAGATACCCCTTGAGCGTTGGTGGTTCGTTGGTGACTATAGGCGTCTGACTGAGTGACGTATCGTGATTGGCAACTAGTTGCGCATGAATAAAGGTGAACGAGATGAAAGCGCACTCACATTGTCGCAGAAACACGCGGACCTTGTCATCCTTCCCTGCACTGTCCAGCGGCATTTTTCCTCTCCTGTTCCTTACAAATACATCGGCGCCTGCGCGTACAGCCAGCTCTATCAAGCGGAGGTCTTTTCGTTTGGCAGCTTCGTGGAGGAGGGCTGATCCAGAAGCGTCGTCGAGGTAGGAGAGGTCGACCAAGGAGGCACGAGGAGAGGAAAGCAGGGCGAGGAGTGCGGGGGGAGGAGGGTCTGATGGAGGCGAGAGGATGTAGGAGCGGAGGAGCGAGCGGTAGGAGGCGGTGAGGAAGGATCGTGAATCTGGGGGGGAGTGAGTGGGTGGGAAGACGAGAAGGAGCGGGCTTACCGTCGATGAGTTTGGCGATGTGCTGGGACCTCGCTAGGTCTCTGCAGGTTCTTCCTTGAGTGTCTCGAATGGAGTCGTCTATGGAGTCTTGGTCCAACAGGAGGGACACGACGTCTGCTCGACCCAAGGACGCAGCGAGGTGAAGGGGACTCGTATCAGAGTGCATGCCATTGGGTGATATGGCACGGTGGGAAAGGAGCAGCTGGATGGTGGATACTGCGGTGACTGTGAGCAAGGGAAGCGTATTCAAGGAGGACTGACATGGAGCACAGCGGACAGCGAGATGGAGAGTTGCAGCAGCGGTGTCTCTCTCTTTGTCAATCTCAGTCAACAAGGGCAGTATCACCCCAGCGTCCCCTGCCTCTGTTAATCTCGTTTAATGGCACACGGCTAGACGCTCACCACTTTGCAAAGCCGCCAGGAGCTTCACCTGGTACACAGCTTCCATCCTTGCACAGCCACGCTATCAACTCATGTTTATTACATCACTACACAAGCTTGGACGCTGAAATCACATCGTCTACCAATGTCGCTGCCTTTCCTCCATTATTACACTTCAGACCAGACCCTCTCTTGCTCACAGGCGAACGTCGCTGTTGGGCTCCAAAGCATTTCTAAAAATCCGATCGTCAGCCGGTCCACTCAACTAGGAAATACGACGTACTTGGAACAGAGAAAACGTCTTGGAGAACAACGAGAATTTAGTAGAGGGGCTGAAAAGGCTGAAGAAATCCGCATCGGCTCCAACGTTCACCGACAGTCCAGCAGTCACGTCCGCACATCCACCAAACGACGCCCCATCTCCATTCGTGGTAGGTGCCGTTGTATCTGCTGCAGCTGGTGCTGTTGTAGTGCTGCCGTCACTTGCAGCATCCGACCCAGTAACCGCATCCTTCACCGCACCAGCCGCATCGCTAACTGCATCTCCAACGCTGGAAGCAGCATCTTTGATACCATCCGTTATGTCTCCAAACAACCCTGGACTCCTTTTCCCAAAGAACGCATCACCAATCATTCCACGTCCACGAATCTCTGCTCCACGTTCTCGTGTGCTGAGGGAACGTCGCCCTATCTTGTCTTGGACGCTAGCACTCAGAGTCACAATAGTCGAGCCATCAAAATCGACAAATATTCCTGCCTCGGTCTTTCCTCCAAACGCGCTCACTCCAAAGTTGATCGTCGGGATTATATGCGCTTCAACTTTACCTGTCACCGACCCTGATGGCTGTGCGGAAAGCTTTAACGCTGGAAAAACAAAATGTTCATATATCAATTCTCAGTGATCATGAACATACGGGTATCTGCAGGGGTGAATGAACCTCCTTGACCTCCACCCGTCGGAAACGTGAAATTCGCTTGGTCGATCTTGTAATCGACGCCCAGTGTCATATCAACGTTCAAGTCAAGAGATGATATCGCTTGTGCATTAATCTGCAGCGTCGGACCAACCGTCAAAATACTGCATCCCTGTTAATCTCCACGTCCACACACACACACACGGACGTACCCTGGGATATCGATTCCCCCAACACCAATCTCAAATAATTTGATTTTCCCCGAATCCAACGTGCCACCAACACCAGCACTCATCACAATCGAACCACCTATATCCGCAGACATACCTACACCACAACTGTCAACATCTCGGCAAAATAACAGCTATTCAAACACTGACCACTCGTGAGGCCAAACTGGCTAATGTCGGGGGGTACAATCGTCCCAGCAGCCGCAACACCCACACTCACCACCGCATGTACCTTTGCATCCACATCCACCGTAACCTTACCATTCACACCCACACTCGAATTCCCGGCAATCGCAGCCGAGCAGTCAATCTGCTGCGTAACGAGATTGAACGTCTTGTCGACGTCAAAGGGTGCCAGCGTGGTCGTCTTGTCGACGTTGAAATCATTCAGCGAGGAAACGGCGTTCACGGCATTACCAACGAAATCAGAAGCCCCTCGTTTGTTGACAACACTGGTGTTGTTCCTGGTTGTGGTTACGCTGGATGTGTCTAGATCGCCTGAAGCAGCAGCTCCAGGAAAATTGGCTCCAACCACAGCAAAGTTCACCGCTCCATATCTTAAAAAAAAAAAAAAAACAACGTTCACCAACTGATCTATTCAAAACAAAGAAGAAACAAACGCATACCGTGGTTCGCTAGCACCAAAATTCGTATCGATACTCAAGGCGCGCACTATAGGCGTCTCGCCGTCCCTCGTTACGAGCCTTCTGGCGATACTGTGAGGGATTGATTGGTTTGTGGGTGTCCAGGCTTTTGAGATTCTTGCAAAGGGAGATGATCCACACTAACAAGCAAAAAAAGGTGAGGGTTTTTTATACTGAGGGGGGTGCTGTGTACGTGCGTTTTCTGGGAGTCGGACTATCTTGTCTATAGCTCCTTGTTCG
>Ga0153975_1000257_pt1 | contig 16075 bp, 10 predicted proteins | sample TSGA059MetaG_FD_104694 | JGI IMG/M metagenome (GOLD analysis project Ga0153975, IMG submission 104694) | Attine ant fungus gardens microbial communities from Georgia, USA - TSGA059 MetaG | ecosystem: Host-associated > Fungi > Mycelium > Unclassified | place: USA: Georgia, Yuchi Wildlife... | reverse complement strand
GAAAGAGAGTGTAGTGATCTAGCAGACAACACTATCTACTATTACATAGACTATTGTAGAAAGAGAGCATAGTAAGCTAACAAACAACACTATATACTATTACATAGACTATTGTAAAAATAGAGTGCAGCAAGCTAACAAACAATACTATACACTATTACATAGACCATTTGTAAGAGGACTATACCAAGTCTATTTCTAATACACTAGTGGTAATGTACCAGAACAATCTTGCAACTAATTAAATAACAGTTATTTTATATTTAATTAGTTGCTCTCTCTCTTGCACTCCTGATTTTAACTGCTTGGATGCTTTATAACTAAGGGACTTGTATATATAGTGTAAATTACCCCTCCAGAAGCCTCATTCTATTTTCTGAGGAATTTTCTAGAGATGAGTTGTAATATATACTGGAATCTATTTATATACTGAGGTTTCTCCTAGAGTCACTTTGCTCCAGTTACCCTTATACCATTGTAGAAAGGGAGTACAGCAACCTAACAAATAACACTACATGCTGTTATACAGACTGTTGTAGGAAGAGAGCACAGTAAGCTGACAGATAACACAATATCAGCTCCACTCAGAATTAGTAGAGGATTTAGGTTGGACTGGAGGCCCAGGTGAAAACCTTGTCAAAGTGACTCTGTACTAATTACATATTATTACCTAACATCTAATTAGTTTAGCTAGCTCACTCCTGACCCTGACTGCTGGGACATTCTGTAATGAGGGGTCTTGTATAAATAGTGTAGTCTACCCCTCCAGGAGCCTTATCCTATTCTCTGAGGTTTCTCCTGGAGGTGAGTTGTAATGTACTCTGGACTTTCATTGTAACTGAGGTTTCTCCTGGAGTCACTCCACTCCAGTCACCCTTACAATAGGATCTCCCAACTGATATTTCTGTTATATAGATTATATATCTAATTTATGCAGTGTCAGAGTAGTACTGTATTATATTGTATGTATCAGCATATGAATAAATAGCCATAAAATAGAGCTAGTACGAATATGCAGGCAAGTCCTGCTCATGGTTGCCTCCAAGACCTGGCAGTTCTGCAATATTACCATTGACATGTCCCTCAACCTTCCATGCCCACTCATTGCCTTGCTTCCACACGAAAGAAGCACCTCCGAAATTGATATCAAAATCACATTTACCTGAGACACCAACGGCAGCGAAGACGTCATATTCATGGCGTGGTAGGTAGAGTCCATAGAACGCCACCGGAAGACGATGGCCATTGTGAGTATAGAATAGTGCACCAGTTGCGAACTCGTAGGCACATCCGATGGTATCACCTGGGTCGATATGTGTAAGTTCTGGAGTGTAGTCACGTCCACCGTCTGGATCCTCAAAGAATTTGCGCAAATCGTCTAAGTGCAACCCAGCGCTGAGTCTGTTCCAGCCTGGGAAACGATAGTCTGGATAGGGACGACACGCCGTGCCTGACAGCAGTCGGTTTGAGGTTGATTGTGAATGTGAAATGCGGAATCGGCGCACCAATCGCAATTATTCCCTCCATGCGATTGATCATAATCTCATAATAGACTCCGCTTTGGCCACGGATGTCGTAGAGACCAGCAAGGATGGGTAAATTGCTCATTAGACAGACATCGCCGCAGTTAGCTCTGGATTGAACATTGATGACGCCAGGGTTTCTTCTGTTGTCAACTGCAGCTGTGATTGTTCCTGAAAACCTTTTGAGCGTGGGGTGTTCGAAGCCCCAAAGTGCTGCGCCGAAACGACAAATTTCATCGATGACGTGTGATGGCAATGTTCGAGGAAGAGACGGAGGATGTCTTTGACAGAACTGTTCTGCGGCTTCGTACTCCTCTCCTGGTGCCTCAAACAGCTTTCCGTGAACATGCTGGAGGGTGATATATGAGCTTCATTCAAAAGTGCTGAGAGGGGACCATACAGATTCCTCAGGGGCTGGAGTCCATTTGGGTGGGGCTTTGGATATAGATTTGTGGAGGAGACGCTTGAGAGTTTTCATTGCGGCAGTAGTCAATACAGCTCATAGCACTTGGACACGGGTACTGGTATACGGATACATAAACGTGATGCGATAACGGCCTTGTGACCGCCAAACTCTGATTTGATCCATGTTATTCTGCCCAAATTGTGCAAATCTCCTCGTCATATCTTCTGATACGGGGTACAATAAATGGGCTTGCAACACCTGTCCCTATGAGTTTCCCATATCCAAACAGGTGGACTTTCTTGTGTTGCTCTGGCGGGCGCTAATCGAACCTTTAGATGACATCGAGAACAAGGCTGAAACGCAAAGAAGTTGATGATGTTCTCGGTGGCGATGAAATGTGGGCGCATGCAGACCAGACACAGGGTTTGTGGCTGATTTTTCATCTTTGAAATCAACCTATCTTACCGCTTCTAGCTTCTTGTGACAAGTGCAACTACGGTCAAGCATATTTCTACCAGCTTCAGATTCGGTCTGCTGATGAACCTATGACTACTTGTGAGTGCTCTACGTTCACTCACTGTTCACAGAAAACTCATGTTCAAATAGTCTATCGGTATGTTGCTGATTTGTATTTACAACCAATGTTTTGATACATGTCCAAGATGCGTCAATTGCGCTCACCAGTGGCGCGAAAATTGAGTACCCAGTCCATTAGTGGGTTCCTGGTGGGCTCCTTTGACTTTGGAACCCAAAGCTGGGTGGGTCCTGGGACTGAGACAGATGTCGTCGGCGGTATGAGAACATCTTAGACGAGTAGGTGTCCTATTGTACAATAACTGGGGTAACCAAAGGCAATAAACATGCAATTTCAGAATCATGGAAGTATTCTCCATGACTAGAGAACCTCTGCGCCCTTAGTGGGAACGTATCTCCTCGCCTTAATTACAGCCTAATCTACCCTAATTTTCCTGAAACTCTCCTCTTCCGAAAGTAGAGAGACAAGCCATCTGTGGAAGTTGGGATGGATTCCAAAAGATGAGAAACCTTTTACGTCTGGTCGAACGTTCTTTAGTCGTCAACTTCTGAGGAAAAAAATGCCTCGACTATTTATGTGCCATCAATCTGGTACTGATGCCTCTCTCGAAGTTAATACCCCGTTAAACAGTACCTCTCTGTATAAGTGGGCAATAGAAGAACTTGAATATACTTCTCGCTTGCACGATGGGCAAGAGACAGAAAGAAGTTGTTACGTTGCGCAAATTGGAGACAAGGCTTGAGTTAAATTGGATGCAGCTGGCGATGCATTCACCCTGGATACATTAACTCGACGTCAACACATAAACGTGATGAGAAGATATGATGCCACCCCACTATAGAAGAAAGTAATTACATACCTTGAACAACCCAAGGCGTTTCTGGACATTGTCTTCTAAGGATCTGGCAGTTCAACGTAAACGGGAAACGATGTTCGTAGTTGACGTGAAACGTAAAACACGGAGTAGACATCCAGTCAGCGTTGTTCATATAGAGCTCCTTGAATTTCCCTCGGAGGTGTAATATCCAATGCCAGATCGACGTAATCAGATACTATGAATCTCCGTTTCTTGCGGTTTTTGAGAAGGACTTGGACCATGACAACACTCGCACCGTCCATTTGCCTCCAGTACCCTCACCCTATGTACAGTGCTCAGATATGGGATTGTCCACGTAGATCATTTCTTTAATAATAACCCCGCCTGACTATTGTTTTGAATGACACGAGAGAGCTTGTAGAAAGGGGTCACTCTCGTTGATCTACTGCTGTTAGGGTACGCTGAAAACGGTCCCGTAGAGTCGAAGTCGGAGGCCGAATTCACTGTAGTCGTACTCCACACAGGTGAATAACCTGCCGCTATACAAGTAGCCTAGGTCATTTATTCAGCTTCATGTCAATGACGACCTCATTGCTATGGATAGCGGCTATAAGAGAATATTCTATATGGTCACGCTCACACCAATGATCACACTTGCTCTCCAGCCTCTCCACACTTGTCCTGCTGTTCAGTTTTTACAAGACAATTATGCCTCGTGTAGCGCACCCTCAAATGAGTCTGAGCTCCTAAAATCCATTCGCTCTGCCTTGCGAGGATCAGACACAGAGAATTCGTCTACCATTCAGACCACATTCCACCATGACACCCAGCACGATGATCGTGAGCTCGCATGGAATGCAAGTGTCGTCGTGCTGAGCCAGGGCGGCATTATTCGTCGCAGATGGTCCTTTGACCAGGAGGGTGAGACAATCCAGTGGGCATGCCTCGGCATGCTGGAACAGGTCGTCGAATCTTCAACACCTCCAACCACTTCATCTGCACCAGAAAAACCTTCCTCGGAACGTCCTACCTTCGGTCCTTTTGCGCGGGCACAGGCTGCAGCAGCTTTGCGGGGAGCATCCAAATGGACCCTCGTGCCTGCAATTTTTGTTTTCCTTCGCAGCATAGGCAGGATCATTCTGCAAAACGGGATGGAGTACTCGTTTTCACTGCCGTTTATCGTACGCAAGGCATGGCCTCTGTCTCCTCATGGTGTTATGATCCAACGTGTACTTGAACCCAGCGAATTCGTTGAGGCTGAGATCACTGGAGAGGCCGTCCTGCCAACCTTGTTTTCCATGACTAGCCCTTTGGCCGAAGCCGCAGCTGTAGGCCTGACTGCAGGAATTATAGGTGTATCAGGCAATTCAGACAAACTACAAGATGAAGATGCAAACTCGACTAGGCCTCTCAGATCAATTCCATCCTCAGAGATGGTCGTCACTGCCACTCGCCAAGGCAGAGACTGCAAGGCTCAATTAACGGTCACAGTCGACGTGGAGCAGCGAAAGTTCTCTGTGTGGCGATACATTTACCTCAAACCGAAGGATCTCCCGGCCCCACTCAACCAAAATAAGCCGCGTGACTCAAGAAACCGACAATCGATACTTAGTACAGGGAGCAGATGCACATCGGCCATCTATGATGGTGCAGGACGCTTACACCATCCTTTATCTCCTAGTCGCCGTTCACCTGAAGTATCACCTACTGTAGATATCTTTGACGTTCCTCTCCCCGACATGCCTCCACTATCTCGTATGGCCCCTTCGCTTTCCACTACAGCTACTTTACAATCGCTTGTCTCGGGTGGTCCAACACAACGTTCATCCTCAGCGGCTGCTGCAAAATCTCGCCGCATGTCTTTGTCGAAAAATGAACACAGTGCGATCATGTTCTCAGCAAATCACAGTGACACTGATCTCGAAATTCCTATCGAGCATGGAAGGATGAAAGCAACCTACTGGATGGAGAAACTGTACAGCCAAGAAATTTCAGAAGAAGAGTGAATTATTCTCTGCTTTCTCCTTCTGTGTGCTGATCAACGTAGTGCGAAATCGTGGCGCGACATAACCTTTTCAGCGTTTGATGGTCGGTTCGATGGAGTTCAAGAGCGTTCATTGATAGCACTACTACTTCCAAAATCCCACACTGCTCATGTCCTCGCTGTCTGTTGTGCAGAAGACCAGACATTAAAAGTCAAACATATTTCGCAGTTTTCTGCCATTGCTATCACCTCCATTCGTGCCACTCGAGAGTTTGTTTGGGACCTGCTTGTGTTGAAACCGGATCATGAGCTCACTCTCTTCACTCATGGTCTCCGCGAAATACCTATTGAGGTTGTTGAGAGTCACCCCAACTCCTCTACATCTGACGATCTGAGTATGGATGTCGAGACCAACAGACACTCTGATCCCATCGTCCACGTGGTCCGTGTAGGAATATGTTCGGTTGCTCTGACATTCGCTAATGGTCACCGAGCCCGTCTTGATCTACCCCTGAACCCTAGTGATCCTTTGACAGTCGAATGTCTCGCTGTTCTCGCGCAATGTTTGACGCCGGACGTTTCTTTTTTGCTCCATTGTGACTTTTTGAACAGATGGTGTCAGAAAGGTTTGTCGTCCGTGGAAGGTGTACAGTTTGACTGCTTGACGACCGCCATCTATACTGTATTTCAGCTCGAGAACGAGTTGGTATCACAATCAGATGATCCATGGGAGTCACTGGCACAGTCGAGTTCGCACGAGCAGTTCAAAGAAGATCCTGTACTATTCAGATTGCGTCGACCGCCCGATATCAAGTCTTTTAAGCCTATCATTCAAATGGATAGCACGAAATTTTCAAAGTTTCTTTCGCCTATGCTCTACGTTTTGCATACATATGCAGAATACCTTCGTCTCATCGTTACTCGATTCGAAGATCTAATGAAGCTTGTACCTGTGATTTGTCGGTTGGCACTGGAGGTTCGGCCGGAGTGGGCAGATTATTGGCAGAGACTGGTACCAGATCCAGCTGGTGCATGGCCAACGGCTAATGCAAGTTGTACGTCAGACGTTTCTTCTATGATTAACAACCAAGGGCTCACTGCTCTTGAATTTGCCAATTCACAACCCCACAGCAATAACCCACGTTGACAACAGAATCCCTGTCTGGCCGCCTGACTTCTCAGCCATCTTCTACGGAAAACTCAGCAATGCAGATTGGAAATTTCCATGGAATGATACCTCCCAGATTGCAGCTGGATTCGGTATACCAAATGCTTCATATGAATATGGAAGACGGGACCCACTTTTGATTATTCGTGATTTGTCTGAAGTTTATACACATTTATCTGATGACCAGACTCCGGAGATACGAACGAGAGCGGAGAGAGCGATCCTGTTGCATATGATGAAGAGAGGATATAAGGTTTTGGATAAGCTGCCATTAGGGATTGCTGCGCCGATTAGAGAAGCTGCGAGAACGTGCCAATTACATCCGCCGACGGCTTGGCCTTTCCAAACGTATATGGCGATTGGGAGAAATGATCTTGCTTCGTCGGCCGACGAGACGGTTGAACAATTCAACAGAGATGGGATCAAGTCGAGGAAGGACTTTCTGGTGAGTGTAGTCTCTCTCATCTTATTTTATGATATGATTGCTAATATCTTTGGTTGACAGAGTCCTGGCCAACCTCGGCAAACTGTCGGTCATCTTGTTTCAGCTGCAAAAGCAGCTGGAGGTGGAGAGACAGATGTTGTCACCGGTGTTGAATTAGATTTTGAGGCATTTACAAGTATTAGGTTTGGACAGGATAGGCGCCTGGAAGAGGTGACCCGGATACTGCGATCTTCAACTATAACGTCTATCAAAATGCCCGAACGGCCTGATCTCAGGTATGTCGTTCCTTCTTGAATAGGTTTCCCTATTGGGAACTCATAAAACGTAGTGAACACGATCAAACCAAAGAGCATCAGGCCTATGCCCTACGTGTAGCAGAGCGAACCCTCGCACTTCCTTATGGCCGAGCCATGTTTACTTTTGGTTCGGTTCCAAACGTCACCCGCGAAGCCTATACTATACCCAAACTTGAATTTACGACCCGCCTGCAACCTTTAAACATCACTGTTACCCTAGAGACCGGCAAAATTCCCACTGAATCTCTTCATTGGGGAGAATTTCATAATGGCGTTGCTGCTGGTCTACGTATTTCACCAAGTGCAACGGGTGTGGAGAGTTCATGGATTGCATTCAATAAACCCTCTGAACTTTCTCCGGAGCACGCAGGATATTTACTTGGACTTGGATTGACGGGCCACCTCAAGCATATGATGACATGGCATACGTTCAGTTATTTGACGCCGAAGCACGACTTAACTTCAATTGGAGTATTGCTCGGGTTATCTGCTGCCAATGTGGGACGCGCAGACCAACATGTCACGAAATTGTTGGCTGTGCATACACCCGCATTGTTGCCCACACCTTCCATTGATCTGAATGTCTCATTGATGACGCAAGCTGCTGGATTGAGCGGTGTAGGATTGCTGTATCTCGGGACGAAGAACAGGAGAATGGCAGAAGTGTGCTTGAATCAGGTCAGTAGGAAGGACTTGGTTCAACCAGATCTTAGTAATGAACACCGGGAGGCATATACGTATGCGGCAGCACTGGCATTTGGAATGATCATGTTGGGTAAGGGGACAACAATTCCAGCAGATACAGCGTTACTTTCGAGGTTAAACATGTTGATTCATGGTGATGCGCGTCCAATTTTGGGAGGTGGTAGTGGAAATAGTATTGGTAGTGGCGGCGGCGGTGGCGGCACCGGATTGGGTGTTGGTGTTGGAGGGGAGAAGATTCAACAGCAGCAGAAGGCGCGACCGTCGTTCGATGTCAACCTCACTTCACCAGCAGCAACGATCGCATTGGGACTCATGTATTTGCGAACAGAACGACAGGATATCGCGGATTTAGTCCCTATTCCTGATACAATTCTTGCGCTTAACTCTATTCAGCCGAGTTTCTTGACAATTAGGACAATTACAAGGAATTTGATCATGTGGAATGAAATTGCACCTACAAACGATTGGCTGGCGAGACAGGTACCAGAGAGTATAAGGAAGGCAATCGATGCGCGGAACAAGTTTCATAAGGTTGTTGATGAATCGATTGAGTTGGCGTACTACAATTTGTTGGCAGGATGTTGTTTCGTGATCGGGTTGAAGTATGCGGGTACAGCAAGGCAGGAAGCGTATCTACTCATTGTGCGATACTACGACTTGTTTTCGCGATTGGCGTATTCGAATGGTACGTTTCAATCGCGCTCTTCCTTTCATTTACCAACCAGAGTAATAACGGTTCTTCTTCAAGGGCCTGCTTTTGACGTTAGGATCAAACGCTCGGCTGCGAGAGATGGACTCAATTCAATATCTATCTCTCTTAGTATGGTTATGGCGGGTACTGGAGAGGTCAGTTGTCTCAGACGACTGAGGTTTGCGTATGGAGTATTTCAGCAATCCGGGTATCACCAAGGGATCAAGTATGGTGCTCATATCTCAACGCACATGGCATTGGGACTCTTGTTCCTTGGTGCGGGTCGGTTCACGCTTGGAACATCGGATGCTGCCATTGCTTGTCTCGTCACTGCGTTCTTCCCGCGATTTCACTCTATATCTTCAGACAATAAGAGTTACTTGCAAGCACTTCGTCATCTATGGGCTTTGGCTGTGGAACCGAGATGCCTGATCGCTAGAGATGTCGACTCAGGGGAGGTGGTCTATCTACCGGTGAAGATCATGTTCAAAGAAGACGAAAAAGAGGAGCAGAAAAAGGAGGTTTCGGTGACGCTGATAACACCAACGCTGATACCTGACATGGATAAGCTAGCTTCGATACGCGTCGACACCCCGAGATACTGGCCTTTCTACATCGACACCGAAAAAATCCCGAGGCATAGGGAGAACTTGCTGAAGAGCCAAACCCTATATGTCAAGCGACGCACCGCGTTTTTGAGTTATATAGAGGATCCGAAAGGAACTCGGAGCTTGTTTGCACGATCAGGATCCTCTGCTGGTGATCCAGCTACTCTTGATTTCCCTCAGCTCACAGACACAAAGACACATCCCGCGAGCGACTTGTCCGGATTTATCACGTCGTTCTCGAACGATGTTTTATTCTTAGCCTTTGCGGATCATTTAGCTAGAGGAAACGACGAGGAGTTTACCGATAAGGAACGGCTGTTCCACAAATACTGTCACGCGGCATTGTTAGATAGTATCCTACAGGATAAGCTGCAGACGCTCCAGTCTCATTTGACGCTGTACCAGTATCGGATGATGAATCCCCGAAGTCGGTACTTCAATCTGCGACTCCAGGATTTGCGATTTGCGGCGGACTTCTATTCGAAGATTTATGATCGCAAGTTCAGCGGGAGAGCGGACAATAATCCAAGACCGCCCCTGATTCGAGATACAGCTGTTCTTGGTGCACTGTATGCTATAGATAGGAGATTGGAAAGAGTACGAGAATCGGAAGCTTTCCTACGGGCACTAGGTCAGTACGCGAGAGGCGAGAGTGTGACTGATACGTCGTCGACATCAGAGGTTGATGTTGATGATGATATGAGGCTTGGAGTGACGCGTCAGCTGGGGTGGTATCTCTTGAGGAACGGTGTACCGGTTTCAACGTTGCTCACAGTGTTGAGGCAATTGGCTCAAGATGCCCGTAAACAGTGCTTGGGCGTGCCGCCACCAGAAGGCACAAATGATGCAGTGTTGCTAGACATGGGGATTAAAGAAGTGTTGCATACGACTGGAACTAGAATGACTACTGCGTTTGGATCTGGATGGAGCGCGAAATCATTGGACGAGATCTTTCAGGCTTGGGGCATGGATAAAGAATCAAATTCAACTGTGTTACTCTCGGACAAGAAATAAAGCTGCCTTTTATGATGAGCCTGACGACGCGAATGTGATCATTAAACGAAGCGCTTTGGGTTCATGACATGGCGAGAATGAGGTCGATCATTTCAGCATCATTGCTCCTCCAACGGACTGTGAGCTGGTCGAAGGCAGATCTCTATCTGATGAGAGTGTTGGAACAGAAATTTGGCCCAATCATACAGCCTAATATGATGGATATGATTAACAAAATGTATGAAAGCCGAAATAGTATCAGAAGCAGATAAGATTCAGCATCAGAGCAAAATGGCAGAAAAGCCTCACTGGTTGAATGCAAAACAGTTTTGGAGGCAGATGTTGCACTAGGAAGCATTTGATAAAGGGGCCCGACTCCACTATTGTATCAAGGTCTCGATTTGCAATACTTTGAGCCCTGTTAGCGCCCAACTTGTTTAAAAAAAATAATCGAGACTGATCAATGAATTTAATCTTTCGATGGTTTTCTGTGAGAGACTAAAGTGTTGTCGTAAGCATTTCGAGGGTCATTTCCTAGCGTGCAAAGGTTAGATATATACAACCTAGGGATGTACGGAAATGGTTTAAGGAGTCATCAACGACTCTTGAAAAGTTTTAACCCTATGCATCTACATTGACATTCGCACTTCACCCCCTGACTCTGGATGGTTCAGTTGCAAATGGATGCTTGAAATGACCTGATGAGTAGCTGAAATGTTTATGCTGACCGGCACAGTTGGTTGGGTACACTAGAGAGACTGATGTGAACTGAGGGAAGGTAGAAATCCAAACAATCCAAAGTCGTTAATCCTGTAAAGTAAAAATTAAAATTAAATTAAAACAGAAAAGGTCCGATGGTTTACAGATATGAGGAGCAACCAAATAGATGTGGTGGTCAGCGTGATATAATTAGAACAATAAGTGCTTTTTCTTCGACGTGATGTGATACGCTCGGAATGATACTAAATTGGGGTAGCCTTGAAACTAGTCCTACAATTGTAAACGAAACCCTATGAAACCTGTTCTTTTTTCGAGGGGATGAGGTAAGGGAATCAGCTTTCCAGTCAAACACGAGCTTCACATTCTATTCCAAGCCCTTATGGTAGGGAGCTAAATACAAGCCCCCTCGTCATCGCTTGATTCACTCGCAAGACATCATGTTTTCAGCGTGAAGGGTCAATTCACCATCTCAAAGTGCGATCAGAACCCTTTAAGATCTATAAAATACAGCAACCATCTTCCTGAATGACTTATGCCGAATAGGTGTGTCAAGAAACGTTGCATTGACGAGTCATGATGCAGATTGTGTCATGCCTGACCAAGACTTGCTTGAAACAAGATGGTTATTTCATATGCCTGATCCACGGTTGGATCGAGTCCACGCAGTCGGTACGCCGGTCCTCAGCATTGAACGCAGAAACTGATGTGCCTTAATCTGCCACAGCCACCTAACATTGTTTGAACATTGTTTTTTTGGCGGCCACGTGGTCTTCGAATGATGAACAAGCAACTACCTGTTTGGTCGTCACTTCATCGAGCTTGATTCCTGCAGTCTTCCGGCTGTTCTATTCAGTGACTCATTATGACTCAAGAGGTTGGTTCACAGCACAGACAGGTTTTTAGGACAGGTAATTACAATCCGATGTTATACAGAGCAATTCCGGACTCTAGGGAAGATATAGTAAAGATACTATCCTCTTCTCTTTACGCTGGTATTAGTAGACAAGCTATTGGGTAAGTAGGAGAAAGTGTAACAAGACATCTACGATGATGGAAAGATATGTAAAGGAAGTGTTCACGAGGAAGCAAAGCCCTGCTCAGTCAAAGCTTGGCGGCGCTTATCAACAGCCTATGTAATGTTGAGCAAATTCGGAGAAAAGCGGACCCAATAATCAAAAACTCACCTCATTTAAATTTTCGAGCATACTAACGGTTGACTGCCAGTCAACACAAGCGTCGGTAATGCTGACACCATATTTGAGTGCGCTGGGACCGGCATCAGGGACATCCTGCCTTCCAGCATTGATGTTCGACTCAATCATGACACCTGTGATGTTACGATTGCCGGTAGCAAGTTGGTTGCAAAGGTCATCAACAACAAGAGGTTGGTTGTTGTGGTTTTTCTGTGAGTTTCCATCTGAAAAGAGGCATTAGCGAGGCATCAATGTTGATGATCAAAAAAAGCATACGAGAACAGTCAACCATGATGGATGCCCATCCACGCTTCTTCTCAATGGTCTCAGCGGCGGCTTTGACAGCATCAGCTTTGAAGTTGGGACCCTTGGTACCGCCCCGAAGAATGACGTGCACATCTGCGTTACCACGGGTCTTGACAATGGCAGCAAGGCCCTGTTCCGTAACGCCCATAAAGGCATGTGGATTGGACGCAGAGTGCATGGCATCAATGGCGACACCGACACTGCCGTCGGTTCCGTTCTTGAAGCCAATGGGGAAGGAGACACCAGAAGCAAGTTCACGGTGGAGCTGAGATTCTGTTGTGCGAGCACCGATGGCACCCCAGGAGATACCTGTTAGAGGGATGAGCTGGACTGCTCAATGAAAACCAAGGGGAGCCCTACAGTCGGCGATGTATTGAGGTGAAATAGTATCGAGGAGTTCACAGCCAACAGGGATACCGAGATCAGTGAGATCACAGAGCAGCCTGCGAGCGGTACGAAGACCCTTGTTGATCTGGAAACTGCCATCTATATCGGGATCGTTGATGAGTCCCTTCCAGCCGACGGTGGTACGAGGTTTTTCGCTTGAAGAAAGCAGTCAGGATGATGCAATGATCAGCGAAGAGAGGACGAAGCCTACAAGTAAGCACGCATAACGATTTCCAAGTTGGGAAGATTTGGAATCTTGGTCTTCAAGAGCTGGGCGTATTCAATAGCCTGCTCGGTGGAGTGGATTGAACAGGGACCAACAATGACCAGAAGGCGGTCATCGTGGCCTGCGATGATCCTTGCGGCATTATAGCGACCCGTCGCGATGGTCTTTTGGGAAGCAGCAGAGAGCTGAGTCTCATGCCGCAGGAGTGCAGGCTGGACCAGAGGGTCGTACTACAGGATAATCATTGACGGGTGCCGGGAGAGAGAGCTGGAAAGAAAACGTACACCAAGAACGCGGGTGTCCTGGAAGTCAGCAACAGTCTGCATGTTGTTTTCTGGGATAGCTGGGGGAGAAACTAGGTGAAAGGAGGAGAGGAGAGGAAGGGGAACACTGACGAAACCTGAATCTTGTGGCAGGCTTTATAGGCTGCTGAGCCATTGAACTTTTGCGTCGGCAGTGGTGGGATCTGCAGATCTTGAACTGAACCAGCTGATTGATGTCTCTGATCTGGATTTCCATGTCATGTGATCGCAGATGGCCTACGTCGACCTCACTCCGACCCCAGGTTTCTGTGTCAAGTCATCTGTCCTGAATCCTGAGCCATCTCCCGTCCCGGCAGGCAGAAAGGTATTCATCAATATCTGTTACGACAGGAACGTCCCTCCCCCTCCTCCTGCCGACGATCAGACAATCACTCAAGCCCTGAGCGCGCACCAACGTGGCACAGAGGATTCATATTATGTCCCTGTCGTCGTCTCCCAGCCCAGGGAGGACAAGGATAAAGGTTGGTTCTGTTCTCCTCGGACTCGTCTTGCCTCGTCCGTTGGCACCGGTTTCAGCTCATTCATATCCCTGATCTTTGCTGATCAGCATCTGGCATGATTGTTCCTCACAGCTGGAAACCCTGCCCTCGTCTTCGATTGCATTTACAATCAAACGGTTAAATCTCGTGTCCTCAGCAACTCTGAATACAAATTGTTTATCGTAGGTGAGCTGCTCTTATTTTTTTCTATTGGATGCAGTGAATCTCCCCGAGTGGAATCCAATGGAACCCAACGCCAGCCAATATCTGCTAGCCTCTTGCTCTCCAAACTTTAATTTAACTCTTGAGCGGCCGGAGGTATCAACCTCCGCAGTGAGTGGATCCTCATCACCGTGGCCCGGATTGCTCTATGGCATTCGTCTTGGAAATAGAAACCCTTATTCGTCTTCTCCCGTCCGCCCCTTGCGGTATCGCGCACCATTTCCGTCCCTTGCCTTTTTCCTTTTGATTGATTCCTCATTCGGATGACTGGGTCATATGTTTCGTATATGGAGCGGCGTTGGTGATCTGATATCTATAGTCTAAGTCACCGATCACCAACGTATGTGTTCTATTCTTGCAGTAACTATGGGTCGTGAAAGCCTCAATGCCCGGCTATTGTTGGTACATCATTCTTCCTTACGTGGTGCTGGTAATACGTGTTGTCGGTGAACCTGCGTCTCTCACTTATTTGCAACATCTGCTGTGGGTCTCTGAAGCATAATTTTCACAATTGATAAGATGCATGACAACAGAGATCTCCCAAAGTCTTTGCTTACCAAAACCCTGTTTAGTCGCCCGGCTAGAATGATGTCAATGGGGTGTTGACTCGGCTATTCTTTCTCTTATTGATCCGAATATCGCAATGTTTTAATTGTCTATGAGTACCAGAAGTACCAAGTCCACTTTTAGTAGAGGGCTAGTTGGTCATCCTCACGTACGGTACTTCTTCTTTGCGTAATGATCTGATCCCAGTCATGCTTCTCATTCTGTTTCACCCTCATCGTTCTCCTACCGATTTTATCTTATTCTTGCCTATCTTTTGTTCTCGACAGTGCCTACGAGTATCTATGTTTCTCTGGCTACCTTGAATTTTATCTACTCCAGCTCTTGACTAGTCCTCGACGTCTCAGTATCTTCTATACAAACGATACTTGACAGTCGTCTGGGAGACTAGCACGTTCGCCCTTGATTGACTCTAGCAAATCCATCTCGTCTTCTATCCACGCTTTCATGCTGCCTGGCAAGAAACCAGATTTGGATTGAGGTTCCTGAGCTGGTTTGTTGAGTAGCGAACCAGTCATCTTTCGCTGCTTCGCAGTTCCACATGCTTTCACTCATCTTTGATGTTCAGATATTGCAAACAATAATACTGATGTCCTGGTCTGTTTCTAGAACTCGCTTTACAAAGGATCGAGGCTCAAACCACGTTTATCCTATCGAGACACATCGGCACCCCCAATATAACCTCTAAAGGAAAATTAGAGCCTAGGAAAGTGTGGGTACCCGAATGGCTCGCCACTGGACGGCATGAGAAACGAGATAGCGATATTCGAGAAGGACCTCGATTAATTGAGGAGATTGATACTTCTAGAGGTAGAGACAAAGAAGACGAAAAATCCGTACCAATAGCACCGAAACCGAAGGGCATCTTAAAGATCAGTGGAGCAGGCCGTTCTAGTGAGGTAGCTACCAGCGTTGCCAATGATGCGCTCGCTTCGACGCGACGGCTCGTTACGCAAGAACCCAAAAAGCCGGCATGGAATTGGAGGAAAGAGGGAGAAGAACAGCTATTAGTTGTTGTCGATGTTTCGAAAGAGGTTCATATATATGCTTCTGGCTAGGGTCAGCGAGGAAAAAAGAAAAGGCTGATTCTGGATTAGACACCCTATGATGCTATCAGGAATGCTACGCTCGACATCGAGCCTCGAAGCCTCGCGTTACGTGTCCCAGGGTCTGCCAGTACGCCACCGTTGAGCTTGGATATAGATTTGAACCTATCCGACGCAGAAATTGTGGCGAGTGTTCCAGGTGTCAGTGCGCTAGGCAATTATAGATCAGATGAAGGCAAAACGATGAAAGAGCCTAATACAACGCTCCTCCTCAAACGGCAAAGAGATTTTGATGTAGATGCTGCTTTTGCGGAATGGAGGGTGGAAGAAGAAAAGCTCGTTATTCACGTTTGATATCTCCCTGATTACACCTTGGGATTTTTTCCCCTGTTCTTGATAGAGATTGATGTTCATCCACAAATGAGATTTCGTACAATT
>Ga0153975_1000253_pt1 | contig 16212 bp, 25 predicted proteins | sample TSGA059MetaG_FD_104694 | JGI IMG/M metagenome (GOLD analysis project Ga0153975, IMG submission 104694) | Attine ant fungus gardens microbial communities from Georgia, USA - TSGA059 MetaG | ecosystem: Host-associated > Fungi > Mycelium > Unclassified | place: USA: Georgia, Yuchi Wildlife... | reverse complement strand
CTACCTTCAGGCGGGAACACAAATCCCCCTCCCGTGATTGGGCTCCACCCCTCTTCCCCGGCTCTTTCGTCTGCCCTGATGAGACTTGCAATACTAGCTGTATGCCTGTGTCCTCTTCCCCTTCCTTTCCCTTGAGCATTCGCAGGATTCGGTGAGCGGTATGCAATTGGCGTCCCTTCCTCATCGCTCAAGGTCGAATCGCTGGCAAACTCTTCCAAGCCCACTCCAAATCCACCCCTCCTTGACTCAAGGTCATACCGCTCGTACTTGTCCGTCGCCCCGTTCGCATTCCCATGACGCAGTTCTTCATCCACAAAGAAGTAGAAGCACGCTGTCGCAAGACATGCCCCGCCCACGACGTCAATGAGATAATGGTGACTGAGATACATAGTGCTCCAGTACAGCACCGCTGCGTAGCCCCAAGCCCATTTTGCGCAGGCTGGCCACATTGCGCTCAAGAAGAGCGCCTCCAGAGTCACCCAGGCCGCATGCAAGCTCGGGAATGCACCAAAGACGAGCGGGGAGCTTGCAAACGTGCGTTTGTAGCCTTCACCGCCGAAGAGCTCGTCGATCCTTCCTAAACCACCTGCGGATCCCGGTGTCCCGTATGCGGCAGGAGTAAGGCCATATATGATCTCATACCAAGGTGCTGCGCAGGGAAGGACAATCTGGGTGAATACACCGATGCAGTTTTGGTATCCAAAGGCCTGAGCGAAAACAGGGAGAGCAGGTGGGCGGAAGAGCCAAAGGAGTGCAGCTAGAACAAGGGGGAAGGTGTAGTGAATGACGCCGTAGGGAAGCCAAGCAATGATGTCAAGAATGGGATGGGTGAAGCGGGTTAGGATGTCACTTATGTTCGCACCGTACAGTACGGACTCGAGAGTTGGCAAAAGGACGACGTGGACGGCTGGTCGATGGTCTGCCGACAAAAATTGATTGGAGTAGAACATGAGGACCCAGGAAAAAACGGGAGTTGCGGGAAGAAAAAATTGGGAGGTGAAGGGAATGAAGAGAGCGATTGCATACAGAATGGGTATTGCGAGCTTGTAAGGAAATGGTGGAACTTGCATGAGGGTGAGCCAAAAGAGGGCAGAGAGTAGATGGAGGATGTATATTGAGTCTTTTAGGGTGAACTTATAGGTACGAAGCTTGGAGAGTGTATCGGCAGGAGAGAATGATTTGTCGAGTCTGTTGACTGCAGCTATGAGTGCATTAATTGTGGCACGCAATGGGCCAGCAAGATGTATTCTATGTAGCATCGTGAACTCGTAAAAGCAAGCTAGAGACGATATTCTACCGCATCAGAATAATGCGCAATTATAAGGAAGAGAAGACTTACAAGTTATTTACTATATGTTGGGTATCAGCTGCAGGAGAGATGGCACTGTTGACCTTGGTGGTCGGTTCCAACAAGTGCAAGCGTGGGAACTTAGTCTATAGTAGAAGGAAGAAACGGAACGGAAACTTCAGGCTACATAGCAAGTTCCCTTCATGCTCTATAGCAGGGCCTGGAGACCAGCCAATAACAACCTACGCAATTTCACCCGTTCATGTCTTCGCCATAATGTACAATCAACCCACTCTCTGTCCTCGGGCGCACGTGTAAACACCACACAAGGCTCCCAAACCCAACCTCTCCAGGAAACCCATCCCGAGGGCGCTAAGGAATCACAGGGCACTGCATCAGTCGGTAACACAAAAATTCAGTCCTCTGACTCTCATCGACTGCTCAATTGCAAAATATCCGCACATGATTTGGACAAAATCAAGGAGCGCGTCAGAGATTGGATGACACTTGCAACTGCTGCATTCAAACAGCAAACTGACGAGCTTCGTCAACGCACAGATCAGCTCACGCAGAGAACCTCCTCAAAGTTCTTTCAATTGGGCTCTCAACTTAACCGTGTAACCGGCTACGAACAAATCGAGGCGTTAAAACTGCGGGTAGTCGAACAAGGTATGCTTCATCTCATTCTTGTATCGAGAAAACTGAAGGTTGTCTTGCCCAAGAGGCTAGAATCAAAGCTACTCGAAAAGCAGCTCGAGATGCCAAGACAGCGTATGACGATGCTGTCCTGCAGCGCTCTCTCTCCCAGCGACAAGTGAATGAGCTTTTGCAGCGCAAATCTTCATGGACAGATGCTGATGTCAGCGCATTCACCTCCCTCGTGCGTTCAGATCATCAGTTGGAACAACACGAAGTCGCGACGAAGGCAAAGGTGGCTGAAAATGAAGATGCGTTGGATAGGGAGTTCGGAGAGCTCATGCGCGCGATTTTGGCGAGGTACCACGAGGAGCAAGTTTGGAGTGATAAGATACGCAGCGCAAGTACCTATGGGAGCATGATGGTGCTTGGGGTCAATGTGGTGGTGTTCATACTGGCAATCATGGTGGTTGAACCTTGGAAGAGGCGGAGACTGGCGCAGACGTTCGAGAAGAAGGTGGAAGAGATGGCCGCGGAGATGCAAGCATTGGTCGAGTCTGGCAGTGCGAAATTGGACGAACGGTTGATGAAACAGGGGAAGTTGATCTTAGAGATCGTGGAAAGGGCGGCATACGATGCTCGTGATATGCATAGCTCGGTATCAGTGCCAGCTGCGACGGTATCCGTCAGCGAGGATATTATGGCAGAACCCGCGGCGCTGTCGCGACTACGGTGGCATCCCATAACAAGTGCTCTTGAAGGTCGGGAGGTACTGCTTGTTGTGGGCAGCGCTATTGCAGGTGGTGCAGTTACACTTGTGGTCCGAAGTCTTTTTGGAAGATAGTATCAATGTCTCTCTCAAGATATCCGTGAGACGTTACATAGACAGAGATGTCGTCAATTTTATTTTATCATAACCTGAAGCTTGCTGCAAGCTGAAATCTGATTGAGATATTGACGTAGTTGTTAGTGGCTGTGCTGGTCATATAAGTGAATGGGGACGGGGGAGTTACTTAACCTCGCCTTCGAAAACATGAAGGCCGTTACAACCTTTCACTCGTCTTCATCTGTCGTAGATTCACTCAAATTTAGGCTAGCGGATGGACAAGCCTCAGAGTTTCTCGTCGTCGCAAAGCTAAACAGGCTCGACATCTATTCCCTACTTCCGGAAGGACTTCGTCACGAACAGGGAATTGATAGCTGGGGCAGGGTGAGAGCTATCAAAGCTGTACCGTCCGTGGTGAGCAATGGGTGAAATTGTTTCTATGATGCCGTGCTGAGGGTTGTATGTGGGCTAGAGCAGAAGCAGTATCAGCATACTCACACTGACCGATCACCCAGAGCCAGAGCTCATATTCTTATCATTTACTCTCCATGGCACAGGGTCAACGGAACTCAAAGTCACGAAATATCTCTCCTTGTCTGAACGTAGTGCTCGCCCAGCAGAATTCTGTCACACTCTCCTCGTCGATCCGTCAGGGGGCGTGGCTGTCATGAGTGTGTACATGGGTAAGCTTAGGGTCGTGGTGCTCGACGAAAACGGAGGGTATGCTCATGATTTCGACGCATCGTATGTCATGTCGCTACTCCCACTCTTGCGAGCTCTCACGCATCTATCGTTAGAATAATTGAGCTTAACCTCCTGGACATCACTTTTGTGTCAATGTCCCGGGGTATGTATACCTTGGCAATGATGCACATCGACTACCAACAGCGCATCCAGATTCTTGCTCGTGACCTTTCCATAGAGGACTTCCAGCTTTCTCCATTGCCCTCGCCACTCCTCCCTTCGCTCCCTGTCTCAGGCAAACTGTTTAGCACCGCCATGGACGATGATGGAACCCCCGCTATCATACACATCCCTTCTTATGTGGGAGACAGCAGTGACTTTGAAGGCGGCATTCTCATCATTGGAGGGCGTAAGATTATGCTGTATGATTTTGTGAGCAGCGATACACAGGCGAAGAGGGAGAAGAAAAACCGTGCAGATAAGAAGAGGGTCATCGCAGATGCAGAAGCAAGTATTAAGGAGAAAGACAGGGATTGGAAGAAGAGGAAGGCCAGAGCAGCAGTAGAATGGCCATGGGCGGAAGTTACTGCGTGAGTTCCCTTCATGGGAACTAAACTTCAGGCTGATTCTACCGTTATAGTTGGTGTCATGTCGACGAGGGTCGGAGGTTCTTGATCGGGGACCGGTACGGAAAGCTTGCGTTGCTTTCGATAAACCTTATGGGAGGCACTACGCTGACGTTGATGGCGCTCGGAGAGGTAGGTCCGCTTGACCCTGCTGGTCGCTCTTTTGTTGATGTTCACCAAGTCAGCTGCACCGACCGCATTAACCTACCTTGCCAATCACATCTTCTACCTTGGTTCGCACTTTGGCGACTCGCAATTACTCCAGATCACTACTACACCATCTTCCGCATCCGATACCAGCACATTGCCTGTTCCTTCAGCGATATCGACCATTAGCCCGAATGCGCTCAACTCTCTTGCGGGAGACAAGGGTAAAAGCGAAGACAGACAGGGACAGGGTTATGTTGTCGTCGGAAAGGGGAGTTATCTCACGGAGCTTGAGTCTTTCAATAACCTCGCTCCAATACTTGATGCTGCATTGGTTGACACGGATGGTAGTGGACAGGTAAGCCAAATAACTGTCTACTAGCACAGGTGGCTGAAGTGATCAAGAACGAAATCGTAACATGTTCTGGTGGCAGAAGCACAGGCAGCATCAGAGTCGTACGGAGTGGTGCTGACTTTTCAGAGAGAGCGATTGTTCAGGGGCTCCCGAATATCACCAATATCTGGCCGTTAAAGGACCGTTACCATGCGTCGTAAGCTTTTCATTCGTCTCCGATCGTAGACCCATTGACAGTCCAATTTTAGCGAGTATGCCCATATCGTAGTCTCGACTCTCCAGGAAACCCATGTCTTTCGTTTTGACGACGCTTCATCGATCTCATGCATCGATGGCAACAAGGATTCTTGTTTTATCACCAACTTTCCAACCATTACAGTCTCCAATATCGTTCGGCGCACCCTAAACCAGGATGGCAGGTCTGCGTATGCAGACTCTGGACTTGTTGTACAGGTTGTTTCAAATGCCCTGCTGTTACTTGAGTATGATTCTGGCCTGCGAGAGTTCACGAGAGTTGGTGAACCATGGACCTTGGAAAAGTTCGCGGATCCGGGTAAGGAGGGATTGTGGAAGGGACGAGAAATCGTAGCTGCGAGTGTTAACGCAAGCCAGGTCGTGCTTGCGTTGAACTGGGGGAGGGTGGTACTACTGACTTTGAATGAAAATCGGTTTATCAAGCAGAAGTGAGCATGAGCATCAGTTGAAGGATTGATTGATTGACGTTCATTGTTGCAGAGAACACAATTTCAAGCACAATAATCGTGATGCAGAAATTTCAGCAATTTCATGTCTTCCGCAGGATCCCACCAAGAATTTTACGTCCAAAATCGTGGTCGGATTCTGGACATCTAATCACGTCGAGATTCTCTCATTAATAACTGCAGATGCAACGATGCCCATGATTGCAAGGACCCCTGCACTCTCCTCCACGCCTCGCTCGCTGCTGTTGTACAATTTCATATCCAATGGCTCGGAGTCAAGCGTACACCCGCATCTCCTCATTGGTCTGACAGATGGATCCATCGCATCATTTGTGTATAAAGATGATCAATTGCTTGACCAGAAACTGGTCTCTATTGGAAGTTTGCCGGTATCAATACGTTCGTGTAGGATCGGTACAAAACAAACGGTGCTTGCATGTGGAAGCAGGACGGCGATCTTATTCTGGGAGAAAGAGAGGCTGATATATTCACCACTTATACTAAAGGTCGGTGAACATTTCCACAACATGACCTCGTTGCAGACCAGTTCGTAGGATGTCACAGCTGCTGCTGAATTGAGTACAACGGCTTACCCATCGTCTGTGGTACTCTCCAACTCTGATGGCCTGGTCTTTGGAAATGTAAACAATTTCGATAAATTGCACATTCGTTCGGTGGGTTGGACACTCCTCTGCTGTTAAGTTTATCTTGACTCTCGATTTTCAGATACCTCTTGGCCTCGACAATCCCTTACGCATCACACATATCCCTGCTCTCCGAGTCTTTGTCGTTTTATGTCGCCGTATAAACCCTGCTCGCATCGGAGATATGGAGGAGATAACGAGCTCCATACAAGTATTTGACGATACATCATTTAATAGTAAGTTGGGCTCAACGCCGTGAGAAGTTGTTTGACTGTAGCCATAGAGGTTGGGCATTTCAATTTGGAGCAAGGCGAGGAGTCGACCGCACTGTTGCCCTTCACGTCGGGTTCTGCATCATATTTGTGTGTAGCGGCGGTGACACTCGAAGATGAAGACACCGAAGCTTCCAAGGGACGCGTTTTTGTTTTGACGATGTCAAACGCATCGCACGTGAGCATGTCTGTGGTGGCCTCGCAGGACGTCAAAGGATGCCCCTACGCTTTGACTTCCGTAAATTCTATGATTGTTGCGGCAGTTAATAGCGCGGTAATGACTCAACCTATACACTGTATAAACAACCTCTCATTTTCCTGCAGGTCATTGTCTTCAACATGAACGCAGCAACTGCAAATACGATACTGGAAAGGATAGCAACCTGGAACCATAACTATCTTGTGACAAGTCTCGCATCTCGCGGCGACAGAATTTTGGTGGGCGATGCGATCAGCTCGATCTCGGTGTTGCGGCTCGAGGACGACCGACTGCACCTGATCGCAAGAGACTACGGTGCACTATGGCCCACATCTATTGAGCTAACGAGTGACTCGACCTTGATTGGTGCGAATGTAAGCCGCCACAGGCTTCTTATGCTACCTTTGCGTTTACCCTCCTATGCTCAGAGCGAATATAATCTTTATACGTTCAGTCTCCAGCATTCAGGCACGCGGCAGCTTCTGGAGAAAGACGGCAATTACTTCCTTGGGGACTTGGTTAACAAGTTCCTGCCTGGTACGCGTATCACTTATCGTGCGTTTCCCGTGCTCATGTTTATCAGGCGCGCTGTCGTCTCAGGAGGTTTCACTTGACGTGCCAATTCGGCCCCAACAGTTGTTCTTCACGCCTTCAGGCCTTATCGGTGTAGTCATTGACGTTGCTGATGATCTTGCCTTGGACCTTACCGGCCTTCAACGCAATCTATCCAACTTCATTCAAAAAATGGGCGGGCCGAATCACACAAAGTGCGTCATGAGCATTTGATTAATTACCTAGTTCATATGGTGCTTAGGTACCGCACGCCGAAGAATGTCAGGGGCCGCAGTGACGCGGAGGAGTCATCCTTTGGATTCCTCGATGGTGACTTCCTCGAGCTCTACTTGCGCTTTACGGGGAACTCGGAGGCATTAAGGCAGATTATGGATGGGGAAAGTGAGCCTGAAAAGCTCACCATCTCGGCAGATAGAATCCAGAAAGTGCTTGAGAGCATGCAAAGCATGCATTGAGTCATTAAGCTGCGTTCACTTTCATATCACTAACATGCCACGATGTATGAGTATTGGTATTCAGTGGGTTCGAGTATCCCTTCATGAGACAGGAATGAGCTGGAACTATACATCAAACGAATGGCCATATGAAATGAATGGATGGTATGTGAGCCAAGATGAATAGGTCATGGAAGCACCCCGCTTCCTACGACCAGAGAACTGCGGACAGCCGTGAGAGGACAGTAAGATCCATTAAATTACCATGCAACATCATTTCTTCATCGTCATGAGAGGTGCGAGGCGCAAAATAGAATCCAGAAACAAGGACAACATAACTGTGATACGATATGAATGCATTGTATAACTCATAGAAGATCATGATGCTTACCTCAGAATGAGAATACTTCCACGATGGTAATTACTCTTTGCCTCGATGTAGGTGTACGTCATCAGAAAGACGGACAAGATGATCGCGATGACGTCCCAGCGCGGAAATACAAGACTAAAGAAAAAATTATTTTAATAACTGCAACACCGAGAAGGTGTGTCGGGACGCACGTAAAAGCATTTGCGACCTCGCCCATTTTCTCAGGTGCATACCAGGCGGAGAACGCAACCATGGCTGGAATCTGGAGCAAACAGACCTGCAGGGCATAGGCAGAGCCAATCTCGACACTGTAGAAGAAGGATCACAAGTGGTCAGGTGTGACGGGCAACGACTATTCTGAAGCGCACCTTAATGATATGTTCCCGTTCAGAGCGAACGAGATGGCGTTCATGAATTCGGTGGTATTGGGCACGAGTGCAAACAGAGTGATTCCCAAGAACTTCTCCTCAATTCCGGAGTCTTGCAGCACGACATCCACTACTTCCACAAGCAATTCTAGTGCCCAAACCAGTCAATACACATACACGAAATTTACGACTGAAAACATAGACGTACCTGCAATGATAGCATATAGGGCCGTGCAGGCCAGTAACACTCCGGCACTCGTCGTACGACTCCACTCTGGCGCCTCATGACCATGTGCTGCCGCATGTTCCTCTTCAACCACACTCGCACGGGCCGCACGGGAATGCGCGTGCTGGTGCCGGAGGGCGCTGACGGTTGCAACTGCTACGGCACGCGTGAAGTCATCAGTGGACATGGTAGAGGGCAGGGCACCGGTAGACTTGATGGCGAGATCAACAGACTCAAGAAGGGGTGTGTATTGCGCCTGAGATTGGGCGCTTTGGGGAACGAGGTTTGGGGCGTAGGAGACACGGCGGGCAACTGAAGACGTGGGTGAAACTACATTAATGGCTGTCGTTGCTGGGCGCAGGGGAGTCTGAGGTTCTGGACCATCCTCTGGTCGTTTCCGGTCACGATGCTCCTCAGGACGCGTACGTGGCTCGCGGATAGTTGGTGGTGCCTGCGAATCTGGTGGGTATTGCGCTGTAGCGGCTGTAGTTGCAGCGGAGTGGGGTCGGGGGTGTTGATAAAGCGAGAGACGGGAAGGATGCGTGGTCGGAAGTTCAAGGGGCTGAAGCAGTTGCTGCGGGTTCTGCCATATTTGAGTCGCGTGCGTGCGTAGGGAAAACCACAGACCAATCAAGTACGACTAGACGGAACAAGGATGTTAAAAATGTTGGATGCGCATATCGGAGTGGATACAGGGCTCACAAATAGTAAAATAACGGCACAGAAATACATGAGGCTCTTCACAGTAGACTGATAGAACGGGTCTTGAACAGGATCGGGGTGTTGATAGTAACACTGGTCGCACCTCCACTCAAGAGAGCCACGGGTGGAGCCATCAGGACATCCGCTGCAGATTAGCTGGAACTGGACACAGGGTTAGTTGTTGAATGAAATAAACGGAAGAAGAAGCGCACATTCCCGTATGTTTGATAAAACAATGTCGGTGTCAAGGTTCCAATAAAGGCCATGATCAACATCATGCTCGTTACGCCTGCGCTCTTGGCATTGAACTTCATCTCCTTCTTCCTCAGAGCGCCCGCGCACATACTCATACCCGGCATCAGCAGTACGCCCGCTAATAAAGATCCCACGATAGACCCTTCAACAAGGCGCCCCTTGCCCTGAGTCAACGCGATAGAATAGAGAATGACTTCGATGACGCTTCCGAATGTGGCATTTATAACAGCGCCCATGCCGATAGAACTTTGGGCACTGATACTCGCTACAGCCATGCCTATGAAGTATGAGAGGGGAATGACGCTCGCAAGGCTCATAAAGAAGATAAGTGCGTGCGAGGTAAGGAGGGCGAGGATACGAGGGGCATGCTCTAAATCTTCAGCGAATGGCATGAGCACGAATCCGTCGAAGATGACGAAGAAAACGAGCGGGAGGAGGTTGACAAAAATGATGTTAACGCCTCCGACAGTGTATTTGTAGTATTGCCACCCAACAGCTTTATAGACACAGAGCAGCACGGTACTCCTATGGCCAGATGTAGAAGGGGCATCCTGACCGGCTGCAAGGCGGGGAGTCTTAGCGGCACTTGTGGGTACGAAAGGTGCAGCACAGAAGCGTATGCGGGTTGGTGAGGCGAAGATGTATTTGATGAGAGCCCAGTTGAGCTTTGCCATTGGGACGGTGATGATGAGTGCCCAGCAAGTAATACAGGTGAGCAGAAGGAGGGGGGCGATGAGCGTTGTGAATAGAATCCAGAAGAAGGCCCTACCCATCCAGTCAGCGGATACCTTTTCGTAAGGCGTGCGGTCTGTCGGGCTTGGGGCAGCTCCGTAAGATTTGCAGGGAAGTGGAGGGCGAAGGATGGCTCGTTCATTGTTGGTGTCAGAGGTGATAGTGGACGGGTTACCATTCACAGCACTAGTGCTTACACTGGGTTCAACATCTTCTGGTTGGAGTGGGCTCTCTTCTTCGTCACCTTCAACATCCCCTTTCACATATTTGCCAAATGGCCATGCGAGATACCAGCCCAAACCGAAGACCAACACAGCGTAGCGTCTGCCACCGAGTGGGACGAGACACAGGACTGCAGAGACAGCAAAGCAGGCCAGCGCGAGCCACCAGCCAAAACAAACAACCCAGAAAATGTTTCCTGGGAGGAGGTGCCGCTCTGCTTGAGCAGAGGGAACGGAGTGTAGAGCAGCATCTGCATGGCGAGTGACGGAACGCGACTTCTTGTACAACGCGGGTTTCCAGATGCGCAGGCCAAACGGGTGCTCAACGTTAATGAGTGACTGTCGATCTTTGACTGTGATAGGGTCTTCTTCATCTCGGATGATGGTATCATCGTGTTCAGAGGGCATCTCTGGTTCCTCTTCCTCCTCTCCCTGGCTTTGTGGGAGAGCAATACCTTTGCCACGGTTTCTGCTGCCCCCACCGCTTCCGTCATTAATTTGCTCTTCGTAGTCAGCCTCGTCATCCTCGCTAAGCATGCCTTCAGTGTCCCTGAATGATTGCGTCTGCGATACACGCGGTGTTGGTGACGAGGAAGGAAAGTAGGATGTTCCTATATAATGGTGGGTCGGTGTATCAATGGACCAGTGCGAGCTACGGCTCCGGCTGCGGTTTCTGTTGAGGTGGCTAATTGGAGTGGGCGTCGTGGAGAGCTCTTGGCTATCACCCTCATCGACATGGCTGCTACGACCTGGGGAGTTGATGTTCATATCTGGATGACAAGTTGGTGAACAAGCGTAGAAGGTAAAGCCAAACACTTGAATCAATACGTCGTCATTCAATCCCACATTTGGCATCAAACCCTATATTTATCAGCGCACAATGGCAGTCATTGCCAGTATAGTCCATAAAGCCTAGTAGGATAACATCGAGTGGAGGTATACAATCACATCCATTGTACATACAAGTCAACCTTCGAGCGATTCCGTATCCTATTTCCTCATCAATTTCTCCTTTAGTTCCGCCGCCCGCAGCTGTGCCCTTAAATACTCTAACCGTGCTTGATACCGTGCCGTTACCTCTCCTCGCCGTCGTCGAATATCACTCAACTCATTCTCGAGCGCCGAGAGTGAGATATCATCATCGGGTACTTCACGCACAGGTGAATTGTGCACGGAGGATTCTCGCACAAGGTTGACAGAGGACACGCTGCCTAGCTCTCGCAGCTTGCCAAGGGTAAGCCCGGGTGAGGATTGCGAACCGTTCGTGGGGACGTGTGCGCGTGACGACATAGATGACACACTGCGTTTCCTTGCTGATGCGGATAATGTTGATGGTGGAGCGCGTAACGAGGGGTTCCGGTATGACTGCGGCTGGGAGCGTGGTTGACTGACGCTGGAGGCCCCTGAAGCAGAGTAATTGGACTGATTATCGGCATCGCAGGGTGTACCTCTCCCAGTACTTAGGTGCCCACTGCCTCCATGTTCACTGCCCCCGCCCCTACCGCCATGTTCACTTCCTCCACCTCTGCTACCATAATCACTCCCCGCTGCTCCCACCCGGATTCGACGAACGGAAGGCGTCCGAGGAGGATGATGTCGAGTAAGCGCACTGAGTTCAAGTCCGTTGAACGCGTCAACTAGCCGTCCGCCCTCAGCTTCAAGCGTTGCAATTTGGCGCTTTAGCTCTGATGAAGAGGGGTTATGAGGGTCAGCGTGAATGGTAGATGGCGAGAGAGAGAAGGGATGCGAATGAGAGGGAGAATGCGAGGATGTACGCGGGTTTCTTGACGTTGAGGGGGTGAGTGTTGAGGTGGAGAGCGAATCGGAAGTGTCGTTTAAACGGAAGGAAGAAGGGGGAGGAGTGGCTCCTGGTCCTGTTTGGAAGCGGCGGGGGGAGCGATATGGGCTACTTCTTCCTCCGTTTATACTATCATTGATACTGCTAGTACTCCCGTTCGCACATAAATACTGCATATGTGGTGGCGTCTCCGATGCCAAAGAAACATCGCTTCGCATGTAAGGCGGAATTGGTCGCCGGGATGTACCACCGGAGAATACGGACGCATCGTCTGTTGTTGCTGTGAGGGAGGTAGTGGCTGTACGAGTTGAAACTCGGGAAGAGCGCTTGAAGAGAGTGCTAATGGCGGAAGAAATGGAAGATTTGGAGCGGACGGAAGGGGACCGAACTTTGGTGGGAGCTGAACTGTAGGCTGTCAATTAAAAATCAGTGTTTGTAAGTGAACACAAGGAGAGGCTTACAGCTCGGTGGATGTGAAGCAATGGGAACAAGGGGAGCTTCCTGTGGGACTGAGCTCCCTGACGCAAGCCGCTCGAATATGTTTTGCCTCAGGAGACGGTATTCATCGTCGCTGTGAGTCGAGTCAGTATAGTAGAGATTCGACATGAACTAATTTAGGTGTCAGGAATGATTGCATCGACCATTCTCAACGATCCCGCACGAGTCACATCGTAAGGGCATAATATATAATATTAAACTCACTCAAGCAAGCCCTCAGAGTTTGCAGCTGCAAGTTCATCAAGACGTTGTGCGAGGGTGGTCCTATGTGTATGAGACCATGAGCAAAGGGTATATGGTTGGCGGTCAACGAAGGACATACGTGATCACGTCTGTATGTGCACGGGGAGTGTCTTGTGGTGGTGGCAAGACCTGCTCGGTACCGAGAGGGGAGCGCCCAGCGCTGAGACGGTGGATGCTGCGGTCATTATGCCTGGTCATTGAAGGAGGGTGCGTCTCGCGCTCTTTGCCTTTGTACTTTCCATACTGCAAAGTACACAGCCCGCATGATTAGTACGCTGTCGACCATCAGAAGAACGGAACACAGTGATAGGACTACGTACGAATCGGGAACGGATGACCTGGACCATTGATACTGACACGGAACTGCCAGTGTTGTTATGCATGTACGACTGGTTCTCGTTTGCTGCCCGGCGCGACGAGAACAAGCCCATGATTGTGAGCAGCCGTAAGGAACGTTATATGAAACGAGTTGATATGTTTTTTTTTGTTTTTGTTTTCTGATATGTTTTAAATTTCAGGGTCAGTGCATTGAGGATGTAGAATGGTCCAGCGAATCGATTATCGAGTCGAGAATAACTTGGACTTCTGACACTTTGTTCACAGGCTACAGTCTTTCAATGCTTAGCCGACGAACTTTATCCCTTGACCGTTGCTAATCGTTTTCCTTTTTGTTCCAGATAATTTCGTGAACGGTCAACCGAGATGCTATTATCAAGATATGCAGCGCTCAGCACCGTCACCCGACAAAGTCTGAGCATCAGACATTGCCTATTTACAACTCAGTCCAAGTCTAATGACCAGGGCATTCCGCCCCCACTTGCGGGCGTCAGAGTCCTCGACCTCACCCGAGTTCTTGCCGGTCCATCCTGTACTATGCTCCTTGGAGACATGGGCGCAGACGTCGTCAAAGTCGAGGAAGTCACTCGCGGTGACGACACTCGTGAGTGACTTTTTCATGCTTATCCTTGGTCCATCTAAAAAAACCAGGCACCTGGTCTCCTCCTTCCGCTCCCATGTCCCCAAATAGTCCAGAAGTATCATCACACCTCCCCCCTGAATCTGCATATTTCCTCGCTGTGAATAGAAACAAGCGTTCTATCACCGTGAATTTCAAAGATCCCGCGGGGCTCGAGGTCATACAGAAGCTGGTTCGCAGTTCGGATGTCCTAGTGGAAAATTTTATTGCAGGAAAGCTTGCAGGGATGGGCCTTGGTTGGGAGGATTGCAAGGCACTAAATCCGCGGCTTGTGTACGCTTCCATCACTGGTTCGTCTGATTTCAACTTTTCTGCTATCCGTATTCATTTTAACTGATGCATTAGGGTACGGGCAGACTGGTCCGTTCCGCGAAGCGGCGGGTTATGACGTCGTCATTGAAGCCGAAGCTGGGCTGATGCATATGTATGTATGGTAGCTATTTCCAGCTGATAGGTGGAATCTCATGTTTTCTTATTGTAGCACGGGCGAGCCTGATCGTCAACCCTCTAAAGTAGGTGTCGCGGTGACAGACCTGATGACAGGTCTTTACGCACATGGCGCCATCCTCGCTGGCTTGCGTTCCGTGCAACACACAGGCAAAGGCGTCTGGATAGACTGTAACTTATTTGAGACGCAGGTATGGTGCTCATGTTTATTTCCCATTCTGATTAGCTGATATTACATTATTTCATTAATATCTTATATACTTAGCTTGCAGGTCTTGCAAATATAGCATCAAATTATCTCATCGCCGGAAAGGAAGCCTCCCGGCACGGAACCGCACACCCGTCCATCGTTCCATACGAAGTCTTCCCATGCAAGGACGGTTTCCTCATGATTGGTGCAGGCAACGACAAGCAGGTGGGCAGCATCTACCACTGTTAAATAGCTCCAAATGACTGATGTCTTGTGAGCAGTTCCGACTCCTCGCCAAAATGATCCTTGAGAAACCCTCACTGGCGGATGATGCAAGGTTTGCGAATAACGCTGCGCGGGTGGAAAACAGGAAGGCCCTGGTGCACATCATTACGGAAGTGCTCAAAAAACATGGAAGGGATTATTGGATTCAACGCTTCACGGGATTAGGGTGAGTGTGCGTTATGTCTACTTATGTATGTGTGGGGTTCACACGGGCATCTCCGTGCAGCGTGCCGTTTGGGCCAATCAATAATATCCAACAGACTTTCGCGCACCCACAAGTTGGCGCACGGCAGGCTACCGTGGAGGTTGATGTACGTATCGCACTCAATCAATTAGTTTTCTCCTTTTCCTTCTGTGATCGGGTATGATTTAATCACACTGGATTGATTCAATAGCATCCACGGGCAGGCAAAGTGAGGATGGTGGCCCCACCGGTGACATACAATGGCATGCGGATGCCAGTGAGACGACCCCCACCTTGGCTGTCACAACATACGGAGGAGGTACGTGTATATACTTGTCAGGATAGATACGGCGACATGGGGTTATTTTTCACGCCACCCTAATTTTTCCTATCATTCATTCAGCTCTGCGTTGCATTCTGCATTCTAATGATCAATTGGTTTTAGGTCTTGCTGGAACTAGGGTATTCTCAGAATGAGATCGCCGAGTTGAGGGCTCGCAAAGTTGTCTGAGGCAGAGATTACCGATCCGAGTTTGGGTTTGGGGCGCAGATCCGCCTGCCAAGGGGTGTTTTTTGTAGTACATGATTACAGTATCATGTCGATTTGTGTTGAGTGCAATCGTGAAATTTGATGTACTTTATTTGGTAGCGGCACTGCGGCGCGACAACATGTGGCTGATAATCAGTAGACTACTTTAAGCCATAGCCCCAAGTCCCTACAGGCCCTAGGCTTCCCCCGGTCTTGTTAACTCTGATTCAGAACGCTGCCCCTTGTCAGTAAGCCAGGACAGACCGGAAACTTTCATCGTTCACTGTCTTTGACATGTCTCCTGTTCTACGTGCCCGTTCGCCGCATATCATGGACGACATTGTCAAGCGTCCGCTACCGTCCCCTTCCGACAAGGCCTCACCACAGAAGAAATTAGACGTAAAGTCACGGCCTGCATCGGAAGAGCCAACGCCGAAGGCAGGCTCACCTGCAATTACTCCCAAGGAGAAGAATGGCCTGAAGGAGGCTGAGAAGAAGGACGAGGTATGTCGCTAACTTAATGTGGCTTGTTTGTGTTCGCTGGATGCAGAGCGTATGCTGCGAACCCCGGAGTCCGTCTCTGCCATATCCCCTCACATGTCTTGTGATAACCACGGTGTGCTGATTGTGCTTTTCTGTCCCACCAGCCAAGTAAAGATGATGTTCTTGATATGGAAGTCTTCAACCAGATAGTCGAACTGGATGACGGAGACAACTCTTTCGTGTCGTCAATGGTGACCGAGTACCTTGAGCAGGTAGAGGCCACGTTTAATGAGATGGATGGTGCCATGTAGGTTTTCATG
>Ga0153975_1000244_pt1 | contig 16558 bp, 27 predicted proteins | sample TSGA059MetaG_FD_104694 | JGI IMG/M metagenome (GOLD analysis project Ga0153975, IMG submission 104694) | Attine ant fungus gardens microbial communities from Georgia, USA - TSGA059 MetaG | ecosystem: Host-associated > Fungi > Mycelium > Unclassified | place: USA: Georgia, Yuchi Wildlife... | reverse complement strand
TTGCACGAGATTTATTGGGGCCTCATGGGTTCTATCAAAGGAAACAAGAAGTATGACACACGCGCAGGGGGCCTGAACTGGATATGGGAAGGATATGCAAGAGAGTAACACCAGGGTTTACTTCATCACTGAAACCCGAGTAGCGTGATATGACATTATGTATATTACGAGTTAGACAAAAACCGTTAATCCCTTATTTACTCATGTAATTGGATATAATGCATTCATCTGATTAACAAGCATTCAAATATCGTGTATTCCTGATTGAATCGATATAATCTGGCTGTCAAATTCCTGTTAATTGCACAACAAATAGACACTTATTTACTCATGTAATTTGGATATAATGCATTCATCGGATTAATGAGCATTCAAATATTGCGTATTCCTGATTGAACCGATATAATCTGGCTGTCAAATTCCTTGTTAATTGCACAACAAATGGACATTTATTTACTCATGTAATTTGGATATAATGCATTCATCGGATTAACGAGCATTCAAATATTGCGTATTCCTGATTGAATCAATATAATCTGGCTGTCAAATTCCTGTTAAATTGCACAACAAATAGATACTCTACAAGACGCATCACAGTTATACAGTCATTTTATATTCATGTAAAATGATTATAAGTGATTATAGCTCACCAGCCATAATATAACTGGGGTGATCAGATTGCCAGCAGTTTCAAATCAATCACCTTGTAATGTGCATCACCAAAACTGCTGAATCGTAGCGGCGGCTGCGCGCGCCAATCCCCGACTCCGATGGAACAATAGTGAACAACTGTAATATGTACATAACAACATGGGACGCCTCTAATTTCGAGCGAAGACAAACAGAGCACCAAGAAAAGCAACAATTTCAATCTACTCCATACCCTCGAGTCCCATACCATCCTCTTCGTGCCTGGCAGTAAGAGGGCCTTTTTTGGTAGGCTACTGACCGATTGTCCGATGTACTGAGCAAGCACATCCCAGAAGGGTTGGGTCGATCTTCTCACTAAAGATGAGGTCGCCAGCATAGTTAGAATGATGCATGAACCCCCCTGAAACTGCTCGGTGTGAACATCTCGGGATCAGAGAACATGGAGTGCGAGTCCCCAGCGCCAATGTCGTCGCTCGGAAAGGAACTTGGGAAGAGGTCGTAGCGGTCGACGACGCCATGGGGTTAGTATCTTCAGGAGTTTTGGTTGAAGGCGACCCATCCGCAGGCTCGCCGGAAGGTACCTCATCACCCTTCATTTCAACGTCGCCGTCCTTCTTTGGTTCGGCCTTCTCGTCTGCAGTGCCACACGAGTCAGCAAGGAAACGCTTCATGGTAAACGCAACCACACGCACAGTATCCATAGCATCTACATCAGCTGCTTTTTTCTTTTCTCTCGCTTTGACCTTGGCGGTCGTCGAGAGAACCACGGTAGCCACTTTAGCAAAGGCCTCCCGTTTTGGAGGTGTTGTGGGTGGAGGATAGGCAAAAAGACTAGGTCTAGCATTGGAGACAAACTCAAACTTGGGCACCTGAATCCTAGTGAGGTGAAAGTGACCGAGGAACGTGGCATAGGGCTCACCTTTAGTTCTCCATTCAAGCCAATGATTGCAATCGGTTCAAAGGCGAGGCACGCACAGTGCACCAATGGATACCAGTACCAGAATTGGTAGAACATGGCCATACCAACTATTGCATTCGTGTTTTTGCTCCCTGCACGGCTCTGGAGGCTAATAGTGATGTTGCGGCCGCTGGTATCTATCAAACCTTGTCCAATGGCTGCACCAAACCATGCCATGGGATCTTCGTGCTTGACGGACACAATCTTAGTGTATAGTGTACGGGTTGAGGACATCGAAGGAGATGAGGCTTCTGACTATTGAACCAAGATCATGCCAAGCGCGATGAAGGCGCCTTGTCGCACGAAGTCGACGCCGTCCTTGATCATGGACTCAAGAATTTCAACAGCATCTTGAAGACCGGTGCCTGCGCAAGCAATGCCCAGGGCTAGGGTTGCACCACAGCGGATGTGAGGGCTGTAGCTCTCGCTAAGGAGCTGAACGATACGCGGGACTTGGCCGGGATTCTTGAACAGGAGGAAGGCGAGGGACGTCATGGCTGCCCTCCGAACATCATCCAAGGTGTCAGAAACCGCGATATGCAGTAGCTGCTGGACTGCATCGTCATTTGATGTCCCTGCGTAAGCTAGCGCAAGAGTGTAGACTCCACCATAACGCAAAATGGGTCCTGGATGGACACTTCAGTAAGAATATTGGCGGTTACAAAAAATCGCTTGCCTTCTCAGCCAAAAGTGATGCGATCGTAGAGTCGGCTTCCTCTTGTCGACCATAGAAGAAGAACGCTAACCCCATGGCTAGACTGCGAATGATCTTCTCGTGGTGTGTCTCTTTGGCATATGTCAACATCTCCTCCGTGCAGGTTGGATCTGCAGACCCAAGCATCACGAGACCCATGGCATAGCCGGCTGCTTCGCCGGCCACGGAAAAATCAGTAAAAAAGCGTCTCCTATCGTATGAGTCGGAGCTTCTTCCACCCTTCCCGGCAATACCAAGGCCAAGAGCGGCACCGTGCTGCACAACCTCTCCCTGGGGGGTCTTCATGGTCTCGCGAAGGTAGTCCTCGACGGGCTGACCGCTACCACAACCAGCGTTAATCAGGCCAAGAGCGTAAAGAGCACCCCCTTCGGAGTAGGCAGCCCCTGGGATCTGACTTTCACCTCCTACTTGGGGGAGGTAAGGGCCGAGGATGTTCATGCCCTCCTCAAAATAGCCCTTGTGAATGACGCCGAGGGCGGCAGTGGTGGAGAACTTGACCCAATTAGATGCGAAACTGAGCCATGGAAGTTTTTTTCGAAGAAACATGTCGGAAGTTGTCCCAGCGTGCATAAATACATTCTGTAGGGTGAAAGCAGTATGGTATATAGACGTCCATGCCTGGAGAACATCCTGGTGACAAAATATTAGCGACATTTTGAATCTACCATGCGAATACCCACCTTAGTGTTCTGCAGAATCAACATATCTACTTTGTTGTTGCGCTTCAAGAATTCCAGGTATAGTTTGATGGACTCTTGCCTGTCTAAGATTTTATGGAGCTTGTCATATATTCCCTGAATTGCCTAGATAACGAGCTTAACTCGTGGTCCAATTGTAGAAAACAATACTCACCCCCTTACCATTCGGCCTTAACCCCCTGAAAGAAGTCCCAAGCACCTCCTTCAACCAAGTCAGATGCGAATTGATATGCCAGAAGTCTGTCCTTTGGAATAAGGGACGTCAGGAGTGGAACAACGAGTGAGGGCTTATTTGAGGGTGACCAGCAGTCGAGCAAGGGCGTGTATGTGTGGGGACTTTGAAAGTGATGTAGTAGGAGAAGGGAAGAGAGGTAGCAGGAAGCTAAGTACTTGGTCACGGGAGGAGATGGAGGAGCCAGTATCCAACACGGCTTCCATCGAGTAAGAGAGAAGAGAGACATCGTGGGTCAAACCATATATACGGTCCAAGATGTCGAGACGACGAGATTCCAATGCAATGCCAATTGCCTGTCCATAAACCATTAGCTTGGAGTATGTAGCACGCATAAATGTCGGGTTACCTGGCGGTACTCCCGTTCCTCGATACAGCGGTCAAAAATGTTTTCTATAATAGCTTGTAGTCGGCCATCAATCTTTGAGGAGCTCCCGGAAGGCTCCTCAGTGCGCAATGTGGTGTATCGGTCAATTGCGTTGGCTTGGAAGTGGAAGCAATGTAAGTCGAGTTAGAGGGCAAATGAATGGATCTAACACTCACATATCACTGTCTCCAAATATTCACCTGCGTCATGTGCACGAGCCTCTGCTTGGAATAAGCTCCCTGAGCCGCGTCCTGCAGAGAAGAAAGATCAGCTTCTACTAACGGAAGTGTAATATTAGTATAACTCACAAGTTGGGCGCCTTCAAGACAATCAATTGTAGCACAGTGATTGCTGTTAGAAATTTATGCCTCTGCTTGGTTTGCCTGCCTTCGATGAAGGCTCGCAATTCGACAGTAAGAGGGGTGTTTAAGTCGGGCCTCGCTCGACAGAACTTACTCAAAATCGACCGTGTCGCCGGAAACCCTTTGAAGCGCTACGTGGAACAAACCACACGCTGGGGTGGACGCGGTTTATCAGACATGTCGAACTAGATAACCATATTAACGGTTTATGCATGTCATTTGGTTTGATGGCCAGTCGGCCCACGACTTGGACCTTCACATGAAGAACTGAAATAATCACGGGGATGAGGCGGACGATCAACGTCCATAGGTGCCAAGGGCGTATGCGAGGGATGTGACGACTCTCGTCCAGCACCACTGGCGGCGGAGGACCACCTCGGAATGGATCAGGTGATAATCTAGAGGTAGGAGCAGCTGCAGGAGGAGGCAGATGAAGGTTGTCACCAGGGGGGCCACTAAACTGTGGCCTGAAGATGGGGGACGGGTTGAGGTTGATTACAGCAGGAGAGGAGGACCAGTCAGTCCTGGCGGAGGGACAACGACGCTAGCATACGCAGTGGGATGCACGTCCTGAGGACCTGGTGCAGCAGGTAGCTGGCCACCAGTCGCTCACTCATTCTTCAGGATCTGGAGACGCTATGAGATGACATGGTTATTAGGGTCTAGTTCACTGGCGCGGGCATAGGCATCGATGGCGTCCGAGATTTGGTTGTTGCAGCTCTCGTAAAGGCTGCCCAAGTTAAACCAGACCTCAGAGATATAAGAGTTGATACGGATGGCACGCGTTACCCCAACCCATGCAGATCCCTAACCGTCACCTCGCTGAGCCTGGTGGAACACCATTCATGATGCATCATGTACGCTGTCAGCGTTAGTGGTGACGCCCCCGACCTGGCCTTACGACAACTCGGATATCATTTCACGCGTTTCGCCACCCCGTGCTCCTGTCACGTGCCCGTGATGCCCAGGCTGAAGCGGTGAATTTCCTTGCTATGAAACTCTTCTTCAGCAGGACTTTTGAAATTCGATTGCTTACTTTCATATTGTGGTCCAGTTCTGACTATCATCTGAACTATGAACCGAGCTATCGAGAGCTAGACCGGACCATGGCAGCACTGGTGGGAAGGGGCGTGTCTGGCATTTCATTCTTCTTTCAAGGTACTGATTTTAAATGTAGCAAACTTGATGACGGTGGCAGAGGAATTCGCAGGCTTGCCTGCCTGAGCAAACATGTGGAAGATTTGATTGCTAAATTTGACAGGCGCATCTTGCTAGGTGTCAGTGATGAGTCCGAGCCTGATGGTATGGACTCCGCAGACCCGCTGTAAGTGCCATGGTCTATAAGACAAGCAGTTTTCTGGTGACCATTGAGGAGTTTGAACTCGGGTTAAGTGACCTGGTATTGTTCAGTATACCGACATCATAACTCAGTATTAAAATTTAAAATCCTGTCCCTCATCTTCGGAGTCCTCCTGATCTTCCGAGACACAGTCTTCATCGTCGAACATATCGTTCATGTCATCATCATCATCGTTGCAATCTTCGTCGTCGCTTCCTTCATCCTGGTCTGTGGTGCTGTCAATGTCAAATGTGCTGCTTGTGATGGCTTCCGGTTCATCATCATCGAGAACTTGGCTGCCATCGCCCCTTGGCAGACAGTACTGAATCTCATGACCAATGCCTATGTCCGCAAAACGAACAAACATGTCTCTGTCAGCGAAGCTGTGTATCACAAGGGTGGTCATTAAAATTTAATCAGATCATCGACAATTCCAACTTACTCACATGTTAACATAAAATGCAGTCCAGTCATCTACTTCCCCTAGTGGTCGAGCAACAGTGGGGCCATGTCGAAGAAGAGTGTCGGTGCGGCCATCAGCAAAAGCTGGGATGAGATGGCAGGATCTGAGGACAAGGGAAGGGTCGAGAAAACCGAATGCGTAGGGAGAATCTGGTATGAATCCAATTTTTGGAAGACGGCCCTCCTTAAAACCCCAACGATAACGCGGGACCACACCAAACCACCGAACCCACAGAAACTCCATTGACTGGGACGAACGATTGTGAGCATTAGAGTCGAGATGGAGCACCTGCACACAGAAAGCACCTAACACTTCAGCATACCAAAATGGATGAGCATCGACACCGTGTTCCCTTGATAAAGTCATGACAGTAGCGCCACATCCTGGTCTCAAGGTATCTTGATCACGGCGGACATCATACGTCGTGTAATTAATTTGAAGGCGCTTGGCTTGGGAGACAGTATTGAGGCCGTTGATGAAGTGCAAGCTGTTTCGTTCCTCGTTGGTAAAGACCCGTTCATCACCGTCGTAATCCAAGTCAAGGAGTCGTGACAGAAGATGATCTCTCAATTTTGGAATGAAGTCCTGTTGAATGCGTTGTCAACAACATGTGGTGTAACATTATCAACTGAAGTTACCTTGATAGCAGGATCACCCTGACGTTCATGGAGGTAGACAGCCAGATTTATGACATTGGTTGGATGGCTGGTCAAACAGTGATGAGCGATGAGTGGTAGGTCACCGCTGCAGCTATTATCAGGGGATATTGTGGATTGCTGCTGTCGTCGAATACGGGTGCGTCTTCTTTCTTGCTTAGCGATTTGCTTTGGAACATCTTGCTTATTCGTACTTTGATATAACGTCTTTATTAGACGGTGAGCAAGCTCGCCCTGTGTGGTTCAAGATTTCAAAAGCAAGACTATACAGAAGAACAACTGCATACAATCTGGGTGGAATACGAGTCCGTTGTTCCGAACAGCCTAATTGAGGCCACATAATCACCCAGTGCGTGCAATTTGTAGGTTGAAAGACTGAAAGCTTTGGGCCGAGCACCTGACATCTTAGCCCCCATGCTCGAAGACTGTGAATTGGCCTCTTGTCTCCTCTGACGAGCAGACACCTCACTGGGAAGTTCCGTGGTTTGGAAAGCAGAACATGTAAACTGCTGAAATCTCCGAAGTTGCCTTCCTAAAGCCTTCAGTGCCATATCCAGTCGATCTAGGGAATCATCTGTATGAAGCCGGAGCTTGGCAAGGGCATGCCATTCAGCCAGCCGAAAAAGGAGGAGGCGAATAATATTATCGTGTTCTGCAGGAAATAATCCTTCAAAAGCAGGGATTGCACACTGAGAAAGAAGGATTAGGTCTCGTAAATAGCTAACATATCGAACTAACTTGTAATACATCTTCGAAGTCACGTGCAGCTCTCTGCCGCACATCCGACACGTTCTGTGGAAAGCGGCGGATCACACCCTTACCAAAGGAACGAATTGAGTAAAATCTTGGTAGCAAATATCAAACATGGAATTGATATTCAATATCTGCAGAACTTACCGTTCATTCAAGGTTATTATCGCTTCAGAATTGGTGGCATTAAGCAACCTGATAAGGTGTTTGAAAACGGACTTGAACACGCCCAGCTCAAACTCATGTAGAAGGTCAACAACGAGCATCAGGAAAAGATTGAAATCAAGAAATCCTAATCGGACAGCAAAGGCATTCTGCAGGTGAGATGTAAATGAGTGGCAGAATATAAACAAAAAAAGACATACAAAGGTAGGGACAAGAGAATATTCTTTCAAATGACGTTCTGGAAGAGCACCCTTGATCGGAGCACCTAATTTATAAATCCCATCACGTGCAGCAGAGATTTTATCCACCAGATATTGGCGCACTCTTGCAACTCTTGCTAACATATCAGCGCAGAGTCCAACACGATAGAAAGATGCTTTTGGGATGAGACATCGGGGACATGGGAAGAGCCCTTTGTCACGAATAGTAGCAATAAGCACTCTTTTTCAACAATATGCTGGTTAGTCACAGTGGCGACAGAGATGCAAGCTTACTTACTTCTCTGGGTAGTCTGCAGAATATGTAAATATCCTTGGAAATACTCGGCGATACACTCCATCATAGCACTTGATTACGATGCCATTTTCATAGGCATCAATGAAATCGTCGTCTATCAAAATACGCCAGACAGCATGAAACAACTCCCTCTTGCAGTGTGCGACAACGTCATCATAGTTCTTCTTTTTCAACTGGCTAATTCCAGCGATAAACTGTGTAATTGATGCTGGTAGCTACCGAGGAAACAGTTAGCATGACAGCCAGTGAAACATTGAAATGCGCACTTACAGAAGGAATGAATGCTACAGGATGGCAGGCAGCAGAAGTAGGGCAGGCACGCACATACTTGGACTGATTTCCAAAATATAGATAAACCGGCCATGCTGAAGCGTTTCCAAACTGCGCTAGATGTGTCGAATCCGACCAAAACATAAGCCCAGCGATGACCCTCTCAAGCTTGCAACCATCCTTTCTCTTCTGCTTCTGTAAGTCATCATGGGCCTTGATCCATGCGTCTGATGTATAGAGTTCATCATATAGACGCTGCTCTCGACCTGTTACAGAAGACTTCCAGAAGCGCTTGAAGGGAGTTAGGTGAAACCATTTAGAAGCGGACTCCGAAAAAACACTATGGATGACAGCTGTAAGCGGCCTGTAGTGAAATCCTGGGATAGTGAATAATTGACCATTCCCATTTGGGTTTGGTTCCCTCGTCGGTACTGAGATATCTACGGCTGACTCTCTCCAGCCATCCCTTCGGAACACGTCATTTGAATCAAGCGTGGCTTCAGACGTATCAAAGCTCTTCATCTCCGTATGAGCATTGAAGCCCTGCAGGTCCTTGACGCTGAAATCTTCTGCCATCAAGACTTCTTTGACGAGCCGTGTAACCTCGGCTTCTGATTTACGGTTGCTCCCGGTAAGTTTCCAAGACATGAGACGCCAGATACTCATATTTGGCCAGGGCCAAGGAGGCGGTTTGGGGGGAGAAGCTACCTCGGAAATACTGGACGATTCGAAGTTTGTATCAGGATGAATGTTGGATAACTGGTCTGCAGAAACAAATGCATCCGGATCATGTGTTGGTCGGTGGCGATACTCTCGTGAAATGCCAAATCGATTGAGGGAAGTCCGGAAGGAATCAAATACATGGAGGATGACACGTGGAAGGGTTGATGGAGGGGATTGTGGGACGCTATGTGGTGGCACTGGAAGCTCGTCCCTAAATCGCATAGGCAATCGATGGGATCGGGTAGGGCGAGTAACCTCAGGAGTAGTGGGTGTAGGTGGCTGAGGATCCGTTTGCGACTGAGATTCTATCTGCGGCTGAGGGTCCGACTCTGTTTGTGGCTGAGATGGAATGGAAATCTGCTGGAGCGGCCCGAGCGGGTGGTCGGTTGGGGTGACATGCACTATTTCCTGAGTATCATGGGAAGTGGCTGAAACACCACTGGAGGACCCAGCTGCATGAGAAAGTGCTCCGATAGGCTGGCATTCTTTAGAAAATGAAGATGGCGAAGATAATCAGAAGGGCCCACCTGAGTATTACTGAACTTTAATTTCTTCACTGCAGATGCTCCAGGCATCACTGTAGATGCACGTTTCAGACGCAATGATTGCTGATTCTGCTCTTCCTGCCAGTGGGAGCAACTCTGGCGGTGACGAGTCAAGCCTCCTGATGCTGAAAATGTCCGGCCACATTTCTCATGGCACTTGAAGTAGTCGCTCATTAGGATAGCAAGAAGCAGTATAGCGATGAGAGAGAGGAAATAACTGAAAATAAAAGTGGTCCTCATGCAGGTACTTAGATGGCACGGCGCATGGGGGTCACTGCCAAGTAACCAAGTTGGCTCTAGGAAAATTCGGACATTGCCGCGGAACAAACTTCCGAAGTTTGCAATTGCTGATCACGCTCGCAACAGTCAACTTGAACTTCCTATGATACTCCCATTGGAGCTAGAAAGAGACATATTCATCTTGGCCACTGACTCGGCACAGAGAGCATGCACATTCATGCAGGTTTCACATAGGGTGCATGACTGGTAAGTAGTCACTGCACTAGGAGTCAAGAGCTCGGAGACTTACTGACGGTGACTACTGCTGCCACCCCAGGTTAGAAAGGCTTCTTTATCAAAAAGTAGTCCTGTCAGGAGAAACAACAGCCAATCTGTTCCTAACATCAATGCGCATTCGACCTCAGCAATTTGCTCAAAGAGCAGTCACCTCTTTGTGTATCGAGGGGGATGTTCAACTGAGCACCGCAGTAGATATCCTCTCAATGTGCAGAGGTATGACAAGTCTCGCATTGTGGATTGCTCCATCAGATGTTCCCAACGAGATGAATCTCCTTCTGCGTTCCCTGAATGCACTCCCATTGATGACATTATCACTCAGCATTTCGCTCATTTTTAATCACTCTTCATGCGTGTCCCTTTCAACCATCCCAGTCTTCAGGTTGCTCTCTCACCTCGAGATCATAAATCACTGGATACTATGGGGTTCGACTGTCGGTCTGCAAGATCTTGACGGACTAACTCATCTATGTTTGCATGTCGATAGGCAGAGAACCAAGCCGGTGCTGGTGAAGCTATTGCTAAATAATCCCCATTTTCGTATTTTTGTGTTTCGCATATCGGAAGACTCTGCCACGATGCATAAATTCCTGGAACAAAATGATCTTGTTGACCCTCGCATTGTGCTGGTACATCGTTCTCGGAGTGACTTCAGAGCTGATGATATGTCACTCTGGCGGAATGCTGAGCAAATAGTAGAGTGGAGGTACGCTAACCAAGGTAAGGTACCCTGTTTTGTTACTGTTACGACGCTGCTGAATACTTGAGGCAGGAGGCCCATTTACCCTGCCAGATTAATCCTTGGGGCGTAGCAGCAGTTTCGATGGTTATCTTATTTACTATTGTTGGTCACTGGTGATAGGGAGTATGAAATAGATCTCGTATCATCAGATCTTTGGATGATAAAATTACTAGCAAGTTATGCAAATTGCTACAGGTGCACGAACAGACAATTGGGTGCATCAGTTTTATATTCAAATTCTGCCCTGCGACAAGGGCATTGATCAGGTACTCTCTGTGCATGCCATTCAGGGCTGAGGGCGACAATTTCGCCGCCAATGTTTGAATTGATGTTGAAGGCTTGAAGGCTAAGTGCACACGTGGCGCGCCTGGCCAGCAATCCACCACCAAAGCCTGTAGATTACAACGCAGCCAGCACGCTCCACAGCTCGTCAAACCATGAGCATAGAGCTGACACTGTTCCATTGAGTCAGCTGTCGAACTTCGTCATGAAGCCCATCAGCCATGAGCTCCTTGAGGAGTCCCTTAGCCTGGGTAACCCGCTGTTGGGAGTCACTGAAGGATGCACGGACAGTGTGGCAACATCAATAAATGCATGGATGATAATGCAGTAGATGAAGCATGGTCCCTTGGGACAGGTAATAATGCTGCGGGGGAATAGATAGTCCTATTAAATAGCTCACCGCCACACAGTGTGCATGATGAAAGGGGATACGCTAGTGTCATCGAGACAGCAAAAAATAATGTGAATGCCGACAATAAAGGCAACAGCAACAGTGATACAGTCAATAATTACCAAACAGATGGCGATGTGAATGCGAACATCTCGACTTTCGATGGCAGTGGTATTGAAGGTCATATGTTGGTATACCCATTGATGAAGACGCCAATACTACAATGCGCCTAGCTCTCTGTGGCAACGATCTGTGGATGTACAGTAGCGTCAGCCATTATCAGTTTTTGGCTCGTGTGGTCGGCCATAATGGAATTGTTGGTCCCAGCGCTGAGAAGGGCGAGAAATGCGCCAGTGCCCATTGGCACTAGCTGACCGAACATGATGTCCTTAGCAATGCCATGACAATCATCCTCCTCACCAACCGCTGCTGCTTCCATAAGGATCTCCACCGTCTCCTCGAAGGAACAACGCATGAGGACTCCAGTGTCAGCACGATTGATGCCATGACGAGTAATCCTTGTCAGCGAGCCTCGGTGCGTCATCAAATCACAAAGGAGATTGAGGTGATGATAACTGACACAGGAACCATCAAAATTCAATCACCCTACATAACTCTCTCATGATGGCAGCGCGGGCTGCTTCAATGCAGCTGTTTGAATACGTGGGTGTGAAGTCGACATCATCGATGCACATAACAGTCTTGAGCTTGATACCGTCCGTCTTCAACAACTCAATGGCGCCTGAGTTGTCAACGTCCTTGTCATGCGGCTGAAGGAAGACTAGGGATACCACGCAAGCGGACAGAATTCAACATCATATCTTCAAGCTGGCACAAGAATGTCTTCTTCGACCGTTCCCAGACTATCATCATCCTTATCACCACCGCCCAATACACAGCAACAGATGATGAGCTTCTTGGAGTTATCTTCACTCCAAACGACAAATAAGTCAGTCTTGAAGCTCTTGGCGATGCAACCAGTGACATAAGCCATGGTAAGCTTGCGGTCAATCATCTTGGCATGATCAAGTTTGAGACGAAGGAGCCACGGAGACTGCAGGTGTAACTTCGACTCGATCTCATCGTCAGGGATGGCAAAAAATGACTCGACGAAGATGGTGTCCTCCTCGATAATGGTGGAGCTTAGGTTTGGGCCATACCAGATCTCCACAGCTGCTGTCCACGGCACGCAGCGAAATATATGTCAACTCCTGCTGGACGTTCTTGCCGAGAATGCTCTCTTCAGCAATGTCGGGCTCAAGATAGACGGAGAGTGAAGGCATTTTAACCTTGGTGGCTACATTGATGGGTTCTTTCAACCACGGGACACCAAGCTGCGAGCATCACATTCTTGCTAGATACACCAGCATAATGGAAGGTGTTGAGCGTCATCTGGGTGGCGGGTTCACCAATGGACTGAGCAGCCAGCGTGCCGCACATCTCTCCTGGGTTCACCAGTAACTGTTGAACTTGGCTTCTATTTCACCGAGGACCCAGTCTAATGCTTCCCTGGAAAGATGGAACTGTTCGAGTAGACTAAGACAATGCGCAGCCAGTGTGGCGCGCACGTACACGCAGACCATGAGCGATAAGTTGGCTTGGACTTCCCTCGTAAGTGGATCATCTCCAATGACAACAGCCAAATGGTTATTGAGTTGCTGGACCGCCTCAACAATGTACGCTGGCTCCAAGTCACTTGGCTTCCGCTTGTTGATGTGGAAGATTTGAGTAGCATTGTGAATAATATGATGGAGGTTGACGGGTAGATAGTGAGGCGTAAGACCATCTGCCTGAGGGAATATGAATTCCCGCAGAAGACGGCGGTCATTGTTCATTATATTCTTCGTCCAACTTCATCTGCAGCTCCAGAGAGCTGTCATCCACGCCGATTTGCAAGGTATCGGGCAGGAAGCCACTTTTACCATCCGTGACGCTACCCGGATGGCAAACCACCAACCAGGCTGTGGAGAAACTTAGTACATGTTGAAGATTTAAAATGCATTAAGCCGCTCACCCATCCATCGGGAAGAGTCTGCTCAGGATATGAGTCGTATGTGGTGAGTGCACCATCAGGGAGTGAGAACCTAAAGCAAGAGACTCAATGACCTTGCACAACAGAAGTAAAACATCAACAAACCTGGGGACGACCCAATGATTTGCATCTGACCGATGCTTCGCAAGGACAACGATCAATCTCGGAGCGCCCTCAAAACCAAAAAATGCCCAAAGATCCCTCAGTATCCCACATGCATCGCCGTGTCGGCCATTGAAAACAGCGGTACTCATGGCATCTGCCATATTTGGAGGGACGGAGAGCCTGTCCACTCGCCTAGTATCCGTCATGCGGCTTCTCACATATCGCTTGTACATCTGCGTCGACCAAATGCTCAGCGCAACCCCACCTGCTGCCCCCGAGTTGTGCTATTGAGCACTCCATCAATTTCATTCATCGGCCAGATAATAGCCCAACTGAGGAGGCGCTGGTGGACCCGCTGCTATGGCAGGGAACTCGGGTTGCCATAATCATTACCGTGGTTCCAAACTTGCGAGTTCTGAGAAGGCATGATCTCACATCGATTGAGCTCTTGCCCTGGAAGTGGCGGCAGAGGTGGAGATGGTTGATGGCATTCAGAGTCGGGGATTTCAGGTAGACCAGATTCAGTGAACGCCCTCTGACTCGAACGCGCTCTGATCATCTCTCGCGACTTCCCAGGTCTTGTGCATAATAGCCGACTGGTTTCCTCCAGGCTTGACGCGCAATTTGTACAACTCCCCCTCCAAGAACTGCTGGCCTGGTGAATCATCTTGATCGCCACTCAAAAACTCGCTCATGCCTCGTGTCTCAGCGATCGTAGCAGTGCCAAACCGTTGCTCAATCTCTGTGTGATCGGCATAGAGGTCAGTCTCTTCATCTATAATACATCAGTACACCCGTCTCGACTACGTGAGCAGAAACTTACCAATAATCGGAGTTTCACCACCTTGATACATCGACTCTGGAATCGTGCCGGTTGGCTGCATGTTGATATTCACGGTTTGGGTGCGCGGAGTCTGGCCATACTGATTCATGTTTTCCGAATATTCCGTCTCCTGACGGTACTGCTCTCGAGAAGCAGAAGACTCGGCGCAGGATTGCTGGCTGCGAAGTGGCATAGGAGCACTCAATACCTGAGGGCTGAGAGTTTCTAGACGCTCTTGAACTCTCATCATCCCATTCATAAGCTCTTTGGACCACTCAGGTGCCTCCTGCTGTAGCGAACTTGTCAGACCGAAGCGTGCGAACGGCTTAGGCTAACTTACTGCGTTTGCAGGATCGAAGGGCGCATCTAAATGGACGCTAGGATCGTGGTTGTGGAATAACTTCCTGTACTGTTGGATGGACTACCAGAGATGTAAGACATAGAATGAAAAAAGATCAGATGAAAGCACCTCTTGGTCAAATTTCATGCCGAGCTTCTTCATACACTGCCTCAATGCTTTCCGTAGCGCCTTCTTCACCACCTCGTGGGTAGTATTGTCGTCCATTTGATGAAGCAAAATGCAGAGATCCATATCGTGAAAGTGAGAGTTGATGATTTCTGGCTCGAGAGTACTAGGAGCATAGGAAGTGCGATTGGCAGCGCCACGTGCAGCCAGTGCCTTTGCCACCATCTCTTCCACCGCCCGGTTCAGGGAGTGACGGAGAATGCGGATGAGAAGGTGTGGCATCACTCTCCCATCATCTTCTGCATTTGACAACGAACGAGTGCGAGACTGTGATTGATGAGTGTGATGCGAATGGTTGGACTGGTGGGAGACATGAGACTGCTGAGTGCGATAAGAATGGTGCGAGACATGAAATAGTTTGCTACCGCCTCCACCGACATTCAGCTGAGATGTGTTCACGTTCAACTGAGATAACACATTCAACTGTGAGGATTCCTTTTGGACTTGCGCGGCCGATGCCACTGCAAATAGTAAGTCTTCTTGGGTTGGGGCATGTCGATAAGGGAAGAATGGACGGTTATGATATGAAGGTGACATTGGGCCGCCTGCACTTGTGCTCAAAGGCTTCGTTGTCGAGGCCAAAGGTATCAATCTTCCGACGTTCAATGAAAGCTCCCGGGCCGCCCATACCGTCTTCGCTGTACACGAATCAAGTGAGTTGCGTACCGCGCCATCATAGTGAACCATAACATCCTCCCGATGCCTTGCCAAGTTGACGCTGGATGTACCCAATTTCTGCTGTTTTGACCGCAGTATCAGTGAACCTTCTCTTCCAGCCATAGCGTGGAAGAAAAACTCCTGTGGTGTCAACTCTCGTAGATACGAGTTCTCGACGAAGTCACGCGCTTCCAGGCTGAAGTCATCCTTGGTGAAATGAGGAAGGGTATGATGGCGGAAACCGAATGGAATATGACGACCCTCAACACTCTGCTGTCCAACACAGACAGACATTTGCGAGATGTTGATGTATGGTGTCACCAATACTGATATTGAATCCGTTGTGGAACAGCCAGGAATTCATGACCATCTGGATGCCCGTGAAAGGGTCATGAGTGGCCTCTGGGCCCTTCTCGCAGAAGACGACGTGCACCAAACCGCCCTGCAAAGCAGCAACCATTTTCTTCTCAACAAAACCAAATATAATTTCGCCATTCTCGATTAACACGCCATCATCAAAGACGGGATTCGAGGACTTTGGATCCAGGGTTCTCTGGATGTTGATACCGCGAGGAATGACCGTGCTGAGAATTTGCTTCCCAGCCCACAGGGGTTTTGGCTTGATGATGGCAGGTATAAACACGCTTCCATCCCAGCCAGGGACCCATAGCAAGATGTTCTGGACCTGATTCCAGCCCAAGAATGTATCTCCGAGTCGCAGCGTGAACTTGCAGATACCGCAAAGGGTGTCCTGCGGCACGGTGCCTATAACAGGCTTATTGGCCTGCGGTGAGATGATCTATGCTTCGCAGTTAGATAAAATAGCTGTATGTGAGGGGAGATCCTGGTACCTGACAAGGAACATAACCCTTTTAAGAAGTTACAAGACCTTTCAGCCGTGAAAGCGTCAATGATAGAAAAGTTGTAAGCAAAACCAAAAAAGAAATGGAAAGAAGGTAGGAAGGGATGGCGGCTGCTGGAATAACCTCCTGGAGGCTTGTTCCCACAGAAACCATCCACCAATCCCACACCTTTGGTGCCTGAATAACCTCCTGGAGGCTTGTTCAGGCAGGC